>Ga0182238_1000132_pt1 | contig 25150 bp, 28 predicted proteins | sample hydfrates6_PW_90_FD_132439 | JGI IMG/M metagenome (GOLD analysis project Ga0182238, IMG submission 132439) | Subsurface microbial communities from deep shales in Texas, USA - hydraulic fracturing test 6_PW_90 | ecosystem: Environmental > Aquatic > Deep subsurface > Shale gas/oil reservoir >... | reverse complement strand
GTTACAGTACGGAGATCAAGGCCCATCGGGTGCAGTTCCTCGACAGCAAGGGCCAGGGCAAACAGAGCGGCGGACACACACAAGCGCAAACCCCACCGCAACAGGGCGGCACCGGCCTGGCGTTTCCGTCGAACACGAATGAGATGGACGATATACCGTTCTAAGTAACCCCCGGTCGGATCATCCCCGCGTCTGCGGGGAACACTCATCCTGCTCGGCAATAGCGTCCCGGTCCGGCGGATCATCCCCGCGTCTGCGGGGAACACCCCTCCGGCAGCTCGAATTGTACCGTCAAGCACTTGCCGCTTTTGTTCTTCCCGCCGTATTTACTGGCCTGGACACGGTAGCCGGTAATCAATACCTCGTGGTTCAAAATCGCATCCAGGCGGGCCTTGTCGCCCTCGAGGGGGCCATGTTCCTCCGCAAAATCGCTAAAGCGTTGCACAGACATATCTACGCAAACATCCCCTTGATATTTTTAAGCGGCAGCACATCATCAGGGAAAGGCACATCCGCCCCAAAATCCCACGCAATGCCGACCAACTCACCTTCGGTTGTCGCCGCATATATGGCGTCCTTTTTCGCGTAGTAATACATCAAGCACGCATCAATCCAATCCATGATTTTTTCGCACTCAGCCACAATATCGGACCGCCCCTGCCGCTCTGCGCGTTGGGCGTATGCCTGGATCGTGCTTTGACTGCCCTGGTCATAGCGGGGATAGATGTGATCGTGCAGGGCACGTTGTAGCTCGCGCCATGCGGTGTGCTGCACTTGAGACAGGGCTGGCAGGTTTCGTTGCTCCAGTTTGACCTGGCCGAACCGATAAAAAGTGGTTTGCTCGCCGTCCTCATCTGTTCGCGTTTGCTGCTGCACGTTGAACGGAACCAGGACGCCGCCCTGTAATTGACGGACCTGCGGGAAATGCTTTGATTCAGGCATATATCCTCCGGAGTGGATTGTGGAGGCCGTTATTTCGGCACACCGTGTCTACGGTACAGCGTATCTCGTTATCGACATATTTGTTCCATAGCCCCCACGCATTGGCATGGAGGAACCAGCCATAGTAACTCATCAACGTGTTCACGATTTTTTGCACCGGCATTTGCCGCCAGTTTTGGCGTATCTGCTGAATCCGGCGCTTGAAGCGTTTGACAATATCTTTACGGACCAACGTATAGCCATCACAAAACACATAGCCCAGGAAATCTATGGGGCGCTGGAGGCGCGGGAAGATTTGCCAGTTCCCTTTGATGCCCAGTCTCAAGTTTTCAGCCAGCCATTCCTGTGTGACCCCGGCCAAATCTCGAAGGAGCGCCTTGTCCGAGTGCAAAACCACAATGTCATCACAATACCGAGCATAGTAGCGCACTTTTTGCACCTGTTTCATGAACCAATCAAACGGCGTCAGGAATAGATTGCCAAATATCTGCGACAAGAAATTCCCAATAGGCAGCCCATCTGTGCTGAACACAACCTCGCGCAGCAACGCGAGAGTTTGCTTGCATTTGATCTTAAGGGGCAATATCCAGTCAGCCAGTATGTTATTGTCGATTGAAGGATAGAACTTGGCAATATCAAACTTGTAGCACATCATCGTTCCAGGGCGGTCTTGCAAGAAGCCCTTAAAGCGCCGCACCCCATCATGTATGCCGCGCCCCTTCAATGCGGCATAGGTATCGCGGATCATGCTTCGCTGCCAGATTGGCTCACAGACATTCATTACTGCGTGATGAACGATGCGGTCAGGGTAATAAGGCAGTTTGTAAATCAGGCGTTCTTTTTTCGCACCCCGCTTGATAAATGTTTCGTACTCGGAGTTTTTAAACGACATATCCTGAAGTTGACGTTGCAACGCAGCAAGGTACTCGTCTTCTCTGGCGTTGACTTTTTGCACTTCAGGATAATGCCGCTTCCCTTTTTGCGCGTTTTTGTGAGCCAGTCGCAGATTGTCGTAGTCTGCGATCTGGCTGTATAGGTTTCCGTATCTCTTCATCGGTAGTATTCTATATTGCTCTCAAGGCTTTCGGTTTCCCTACTAACCTCACGCGAGAGTTCGTATTGTTTTGGCTAGAGCCAAGGTTACCTGCGCCGAAAAGCAAAATGCAATATAGGTGGCTAAGCGCGGCCTGTAATTCGAATTCGAATTCGAGGACGATTGATTGACATTCCGAGCACTGGGACCTGCTTGACGAGCATTGTTCGATTGCTCACTGACATTCGAGAACTGCCAACCGGAACCGAGTGGATTCGACTACAGGGGCATCAGGCAACCAAATATGAATCATGTGCTGGCCAGGCTGATATAGGCGGCCAAGCGCGGCCCGTAAAGCGAACCCGAAGCCGAGGACGAGCGATAGACAACCCGAGCACCGGGACCCGCCTGACGAGCAGCGTCCGATCGCCCACCGACACCCGAGAACCGCCAACCGGAACCGAGCGGATACGACCACAGGTAGTCTGTGATGTATGTGGAACTGTCCGCACCGCCGCCAACAACGTCAGGGAATAACGGGATGTGCTTGCCGCTACCAACAACAGACTTGATATAGTCATCGTTGTCGTCCCATCCAGGGGCGTGGCCGGTATCAATGTAATTGGCCAAAATGTCCGCCTCTGCGGTGCTCCATACTGTCGGGTCATGCGCGACATACACCCGGTAGTTGTTGTCGGTATCAAACGCGATACCATCTACCAACTTCCACGTGTTCCCAAAAAAGTTCTCAACGCCTTGGAAACTGTTGGCAATATACATTCCGGCATCATCGTCCCAGATGGAGCCGGAAAAGTCACCAAGGGCCAGGGTTGCCCCAGCTTTTGTTGCCTGGGCATAATCAAAGCTGCTGCGCTCTGTGTGCCCCTCGATTTGGGCTTGCACGTCGAATGTTTTAAACTTGGTCACGGCCAAGAAATACAGCAGATCGTGCATCCCATTGCTGTACTGGCAAAACACCGCTCCTGTATTACTGCACTGGGAGCGGGATGCGCCAATGGTAATATTCGTAAAAGGATCAGGGTAACTATTTGACGTGTACCCGCTTGTGTCTTTGACGCAAGAGCCGACGTTAGAGCTGGTGCTGTCTGATAGCGCCACGCCGTGGAACGCGCCGACGAAAAAATATCCGTCGTCCATGTAGACCGGCGGGACCCAGGCGGACACGCCGTTGAATGTGAACGGCTGCTCACTCAGTAGCATATAGACATAATCGCCGATCGTCTGGATGTTCTGATAAAACCGATACGGGGATCGAACCATGACCTGCCCGGCAGTCCCGTCTATGGTTGCTGTGCTCCCGTCTTCGAGCTGCGCGGAGTTGTACGGCGAGAGCTTCGTCCACTGTCCATCACCGGTGAGTAGGCCCCGACCCATTTGCTCATGCACGGGCATGTTTTGGTAGTCCATACCCACAAAAGAACCGTTGACCAGGATTCCCGGCTCGCAGTCAGGGTCGCCGGTGGTCGTATTCCACCGCACCCCGTAGACCATGTTTTCCGATTCGATAGGTGTAGGGCTGTACTCACGCACCTGGCCGGAGGCGTCTTTCGTTGCGAGGTTGCCACCTGTGCTGCAAAAAATAGCAGTTTTGCCGTTTGATGGTGTACTTGCGTCTGATTTGTTGCCCAGATTAAACTGACTCATTAGATTACCTCCAGAATACTATTGCTTGAAATTGTTACGTCTGCGTCAATATCCAGCGGACCTACAGCCATGCCGTGATAGCCCGCTGGAACGGTTGTATTGGCAGATATGGTGTGTGCGTTGAGCTTGATAGGGCCGGTAAAAACATGGCCCGCGTTGTATGAAATGTTGCCCTCGGCGTCAGACTCCCAAAATGTATCAGTGCTGGAGCCGACAGGAGTGCCATTGACTGTAAATCCGGCGGCATTGATAGAACCGGTAGCCTCAATGTCATTTTGCACTGTGAGTGCGCCTGCTATCGTTGCGGCGGCGGATACGTCGAGTTCACCGCCAACAGTCAGCTTTTGCAGCACTTCCAGCGCGTTTTTGATTTTAGCATCGTTTTCGACAGTAAGCCCTTGCAGCGTTAGTACGTCCTCAATGCTCTGTTGCTGCGTGACTGTGACAAGCTCCCATCGCTTGTTGTCCGCATTGATAGTCGGAGAAATGACCTGGGGCACAACCTGGGATGCGCCGGAGGTAGCGTTCAAGCGAAACAAGTAGGCGTCTGTTGCAGTGATCACGATTGCGCGATCACCGTCTACAAGCTCGGCCCCGTCAATACCGTCCAGGGTGTCTGTTGTGTCGCCAGTAAGTCCGGCGCGGGAATATGTTTTAGGCATGGTTACTCCTTGGGGAATCGCTGTTTAACGGTGAGGCAATCGGCCACATACTGATCCAGTTGTGCTTGGCCTTCGGACTGTATCGCAGAATCTGTTGAACTCAGTTTGACCTGAGCGTCATTGTATTCAGCCATTTTCGGATACGCCCAGGCGCGAAGTTGGGCGTAGTTGTCAATCCGCCATTGTTGTACGTTCCCGTCCGAGCCAAGGTAGTCTTGTATTACGGCGTTCAGCTCTGTATCGTCCGCACCGTTGTGTATGGTCTTCGGAATGTCAGAATGTAATGTACATTTCATATTATTCACCTATTGCAATCCACCTAGCGGTTCCCGATTTAAGTTTGACATTCCCATCCGAATTTGTAGTATATGAGTTCCAAGTAAATGAATTAAAGGCTTCTACATAACACTCGTCAAACCAAACTGTCATATAAGCTCGCATACTAATATCGTGCACACCTGAAGAAACAGAAATAGATTTTGAGTTTGACCCACCCCTTGTAACATCATAAGTATTATCAGTGTAACTTTCAATAAGTTGTTCAGAACCATCTATTGTAACATATATATTTACATCTATATGACCAGACCAATCACCTCCTTCACCATCACAGGTTCTTGCTTCCCACTCATAATGAAATGTAATTTCTGTCGTCAAATCTGTGGTTGTATATGTCTGTGTTGAAAAATTATCACTAAGATACCTGTCGCCGCCAGCATCGGTATATCCTTGATAAAAAGACTCATTAATTGAATTAACTAAACTTGGAGACTTCAGGTATGATGCAGCTACTAAATCAAAGCGATATTTACCATCATTATAATTTACAATATTTGTAGGGAAGCAATCTAGTGTCTGTGATTGATTGGGGTAATCAGGATTATATGTTTCTATACTGGCAGGAAATGTCCAAACATTTGGTTGACTTTTCCAATAACCAGGTATATCAACAGTGTCACCATCCGAGGCTATGCCGCCCTCAATGCGCTTAAGTGTCTTATAGAGCTTATGGGCTGACCCGGTATAATAGTAAAAATCAATATCACCATCGGTAATTTCACAAAAATCGCTGTATCCATCTAAATTACCGATTTGAATTTGCGAACCGGCGTAAATCTGCCCACCATCAATCAGCGTTGTATCCGAAGCGGCCCGCCATGCGGAATCATTAGTGGCCCCTACCTCCGCAACTGCTTTACCAGCACCTGTTAGGACATCGTTTGCAGTGTTATTGGCAGTTACGTCGGCACCAGACTCAGCAGGGCCATCGTTGAGGTTCAACGCTCCTGTGCCACCGGTGATGGTCATAGTGCCTGTCATGTCTAAATTTACGCCATCCCACGACAAGTCTGGGTTTGCCGGGTCGTTGCCCGCTTTGATTACCCCATTAGCAACGTCGATATAAATCCCACCAGTATTCGACCAGTCGTCCGCCCTGAGTATCCCGGCGATAATAGTCCCGAGATTGGCAGCAATAGCGTCAAGTTGATTGACATTTATCTCATTTGCCGTGACAGAGTTTGCGGCAAGATCAGCTTGGCCAACTTGCAATGTTGTCGCGCTTTGAATTGTGGACCATCCTGATTCGTTGCCTGATGTGTCCACGGCCCGGATACGATAATAGTATGTTTGGCCTACGGCCAAATCGGTGTCAGTCGTAAAACTACCGTCTTTGAGCCCCAGCCCGACTTGCTCACCGGCAAAATCGCCGGTGGCTGACCGCTCTACTTTGTAGCCCTTCAAGTCCGGCTCAGAGTTCTCTAGCCAGCGCAGGCCAACGACTTTAAATCCCGGGACAAGAGGGGTTACTGCCCACTGCGGCGCAGCTGGAGCGTTCGCATCGCTGGCAGTAGTGATCGTTTTTTGATTGGTTGAAATGGTTGCAACCCCGGCCTTGTCCACCGCCTCTAGCGATACTCCATAGGTTTTGTTTGGAGTGAGCTGCCATTGATATTGCTCATCTGGTGTCGTGCTGCGAGATTTCGCGCCGGACTCCATGTCTTCCAGCGTCAACCGGTAATAGCCGAAATCATCAGAAACGGCATTGCTGTCCCATGTCGCGATGAGCGTCGCATGGTCTGTTCCATCTGATCCTACTGCGCTTTCGCTGGTGAGGGTCAGCCCTGTTGGTGTTGCCAGTGGTGTTTCGCCAGTATCTACGGCCACTGTGGACTGTGCGGCGTTGATAGATTTAATGCCAGAGGTGTCTACGGTTTTGATCCAATACGTTTGGTTTTCGGTCGTACCTTCTGCTATAAATAGGGAGGCCGAGGATTGCCGTGTCTTGCGGACAACCACCTCGCCACTGTCCCAATTTTCGCCCTTACGAATCTCGTAGTGACTCAAGTCAATGTTGTCTACTTCCGACCATACAAAATTGACTGTGCGCTTGATCGGATTCCAGGTTGCGGAAAAATTTACAATGTCATCCGGCGGGGCGAGTTTGCCTCGCACCTGAACGCGAGAGGTGTTGTTTCCGGTGTCTGTTGGAGCCTCCTGCGCCGGCGAAACGATCACTGTATAGTTGTGATCCTGTACCAGATGAGCGGGGCCGATAGTAAACGACATATCTGCTGATCGTCCTATATGCCATAACGCAGGGGCGTTGTCTGTATCGGCAAAGGAGTCGTCAAACTCCTCGCTCCACTGGCTGGAAATAGTATCATCTCGCAACCATACATCCCAATTGCTGCCAGTGTTGTCGTTCGCCGCATTCCACGATACAGCGATATTGGATTGGTAATCTCCGCCTTTGCCGTAGGTCAAAAATTCATCTGTGGAGACATTCGTGGCTTGCTGAACCAGAGCTTCACCCCAGGTCGGCTCTTCAATGACATAATTATCGTCATTGTAAATTGCTTCGACGTACTCCATCAGCGTTATGCGCCGGGTGAGGTCTTGGGCGCGGGTAATGTTCGTGACGCGATACGTTTTGAGGTAAGTTGTGGCTGGGCCGCACACATAAAGATCGTATTGCTCTGGTACATCTTGCCATTGATTTTGCAGCAGCAGGGTGTCAGTTTCGTGCGTGGTGCTGACGGGCTGGAGCGATTTTTCAACGAGAGAATCATCGTTCAAGCGTACCAAAATACCGTAGGCCGTGCCCGCCTCCAGCGTTACTTGTTGGTCAAGTTGCACATAGGGATTGCCGCTGCCATCGTCGTTGCCCGCTGCGACAACGCGCCCGCCCATGCTTTCCTCGTACTGCGGGATAAAATGTTGGAAATAAACCAAATCACCAACGGTACAGGAAAATGAATCTGTTGCGGCTTCAAATTCAATAATACGCACGAGGTATTTGTTGCAGTTGAGCCGAAACGCGGCCTCACGAATAACTTGCTGTCGAGGCACGGCGGCGTTGTATTTGACGCTGGTTTTTTTCGGGGTCGAGTTTGAAGATTGATAATCGTCCGAGTAGACACCAACAACTTGATTTGTGTAGTCACGATCAGGGTCAACGTAGGTTATTTCAATCGCGTTGGCCCTTTCCTTTTGCGGAAGATATTGAAGGCCAAAGGATTCTTCAACGATATTCCCAACGGTGAATAAATGTGAAACCATGTCCTCCGGCTTGTCCACAAATACGCCATATTTACTGCCACGGCGCAAAACACGAGCGCGGGCAAGGTCCGCCACACGCTGGACGCACTCCCAGGCGTTGGACGCGCTGTCAAAGTAGATACCAGCTTGAAAACGGGGCGCACCATCCACATACTCGTCGCAATAGTCGGCCCATGCCTGAAATTCATCATACAGGATGCGCGTGTGGTGGATGTGGGCGTAGGTATTGAGCAGGCAGTAAGCCATCCATGCAGGATTACTCGCAGGGCGAGATTCCCATTGTGATGTATATGGATTGTAGACCGGCACTGTGTTGCGAGTAGCAATGCACGACAACGCAGGCTCCGAGCCGGAGAGTTGGTCGGTAGCAAGAGCCTTGATTGCGTATTTGGCAATGCCGGGATAGATTAACTCCTCGTCCACAATTTCCTTGATGGCAGTCAAATATACCTTGGTGGACTCTTTAAAAGAGATTGATTCTGAAGTAAGGCGTTTGATGCGTATCTCGTATTGCCCCGGAGTCAAATCTTTAATGTCAACGCTTTTGCGGATTGCGGATGTGGTTTTGCCTGTCAAGCGGTATGTGTCAAGTTGCGCCCAGGTCGATGTGCCCTTAACGCGATACGCAATATCAATATCCACATGCCGTTCATCTAGTCCGCCCTCGTCGTTTGTGTGATATAACCCAGACGGGGCTTGTAAAATCAATTTCAGTCGATTGACCTGGTTGCCATCTGTTTCCTGAATAGTTTCCGTTGTCGAGAGACGAATCCCTAAGCTCCGTTGCTGCACAATCTGAGCAAACCCATCTATCGGATCATCCTGCAACCCGCCGGATCGAGTAAAGGTTTCCACGGATCGGTAATACGCAACCGGCTGATCGTTGACACGGATATTGTCAATGCTGTCCACGGCACCGTCATTGACGGCCAGAAGTGCATTGAAATACTCTTTACTATCGTCTCCAACGGTCTTGAATTTGTTAATGACTTGGCCGGAGAGCTTATGTGTCCCAAACAAAATCGGAATCGGATTGCCCTCGGTTTCTGTTTGTCGTAGGGGACCCCATCCATAGGTTGGGGAGGTGGCCGCATCACCGCCAATACTGCCAAGGTCGGGTTTTTCCGGGCCTCCGCCCAAAGCACTGGCGAGTTGGCTCATGCCCCAGCCGATAGCAAAAGTGGTTGCGGCATAGACCAGGGCATAGGTTGCAGCATATACAGTTACGAGTGTCGTGACATATGTTGTGCTGGCCACAGCCACGGCAGCGGCGACTTGAGACGCAACAGCAGATGCGATCGCCCCCGGCTGCATCTCCAACGAGACAGACACAATGTCTCCGGGCTGCGGACAGACAGCATGCGGATCAACGGTACGGCCATTGCGGGCTGCCACCATGCGGCAGCCATCCGGCATGTCAATGTGCTGAACGTATTCAACAATGGTCTGTCCCGGCGTATGTGGGGCATCGAAAATTGTGCGCTTTTCGGGCCTCAGCGGGCTATAGATGATAACACAGCGCACGGTGTTAACCGACATAACGCCAGTACCCATGTATCCTCCTAATCCAAACAGGGTCGCTCACTTTATCAATCACGACAGCATTTTTAACGTGCAAAAACCGTCCGTATCCGACATACACTCCGAGATGCACAGAAAAATTGGGGTGGATGCGGATAACAACCAGGCAGGGCGTTTCTGGTTGATGTAGCTCCAGCCATGCACCTGATTGCATACCATCCTGGACTGCGCCGGTGATCTCCGCGCAGCTTTCGGCACTGATAGAATAATCCGGGATTTCAACACCGTGTCGCCGGTAGATTTCCCGCACCAAGCCCCAGCAGTCGTAGCCGTGCGGCCCACGTCCACAATCAACAAAGGGCTTGCCGATTAGGTCATTGATGCCCGTCATTGCCAGTACCCCAGGCGCCCAACGCCAGGGAAGCCGCCGAACCTGGCCTGATTTCCTAGCTCCCGACATCTTTCAAATGTCCGATTACATTCTGTTTCTGGGCCATCGTACCCGCACAGACTTCCCTTAAACTCTTTGTAGCGGCAGTGGCCTTTGAGAAATCTGTCAGGCGGGCAACGGTAATTGGTCAGATTCTCCGCGCCCAATTTGAACTTGACGCGATTCATGCTATCAATGGCGGTGTCGATGATTTCCAGCCGATCTTCGTATTCTGGCTCCGTTACGTCGAGGTGCGCGGAATGTACAATGCGAATCCAGACCTCAGCCCCAATGCCGCCATCGTACTGATCCAAGAGCGGTGTGAGTTGGCGATTGATGTCCACAATCCCAAGCGACACTTCGGGGATGTCTGCGTCTTTGCTTTCCTCCTGATCCCCAAGTTCGAACGCGGCAGGCTGCCACGTCTCCCCGTCCCAAGTCACGGACTCGGTATTCCAGACCAATCTAATGGATTCCTCGCCAGGATAGATGATTTCCAGCAGCAACAACCACGGATCGCTGCTGGCGAGCTTATTTTTCTCAGCTATTGCTTGTGTGCTGATTGATAGTGGCATCAGGCTTCCTCCAGCATCAGCGAGCACCGCCAACGGTTCACTGCTCGATGTTTAAACTCGATCTCGTTGTCAGCGAACCGCACTGTGTAGACCGTGCCGCCTGGGTGCTGCCAGTCAAACGTGCCGCCGACATTGTTTGCAAAAAATGCCTCAAGCATGGCCTTGTCCGCCGCAGGCATTGAGCTCCACCCCAGCTCGAACTCGCGTCTGGTTCGCGTCCACTGTGGCCTTGACTGCACATAACCAGCCTCAAAATCAGATTTAAGTTGCTTTTTACGGCTGCGTTCCATGAGTGTGGACGGCCCTTGTATGTCCGGCCATGTAGTCATAACTACCTCGATTTACTCAATGCGGCGTTTAAGTTTTTTCCAAAGCCGCTCCGGTTACGGTTTGCTGCGTCCAGCACCACATTCATGACCCATTTTTCGCCATCAAATTTCATGTCGCCGCGCCTGGCATCTGCTTTTTCGCCGGTTCTGTTGATGACGTTGACCTCGACATTTGGCGCCTGCCTGGATCCCATCGCTCGCATCTGCTCAGGGGTCAGCACGGACTCGCCGCGCTTCAGTATCGCCGGATACTCGCCAGGCATGAAACCATTGTGAAGCCTGGGCGCGCCGGCGTAGGCCGTGGCGGGGACCGAGCGAGACGCAACCGCGCTTTGCCCCACGACACCGCCGGAGTGAAACATGCCGGCCACGGCTGAGCCTAGCTGTCCGACCCATCCGCCCATGTTAGACGAATCGCCGGACATGAACGCCTCGCCGAACATGTTTCGAGCCAGCATCTGCGCCTGGACATCTGCCCAGGTTCGCAGCAAGGAATCTGCAAAGCTGGAGAAGAGATCGCCGAACGAGTCCAACTCACCCTTCATCCCGTCATAGAATATGGTGGAAAAATTGGATTGCATGTTTCGGGCTGTCTGGCGCGACATTTCATCCATGAAGCTGAACGTCTGTGTGGCGGCCCGCTGCGCCTGTTCAGCCGCCCGCTCCTGCTCGTCGTAGACGCGCTGCATCGCCGCCACCTCGGCGGCCGCATTATCGCCGCGGCGTTGATTCCACTTGTTCTGCACCTCAGATGATTGACGGCGCATGAGCTCGTCTTCGCTCAGCCAATTTCCGTCCTGCCTCCAGCGCTCCAGCTCTTCCTCGACCCATTGCCGTGTGTCGCGAATGAGGTCCATCGGGACCTGGGAGGCGGCAAGCCCCGGGCTTTGACTGGGACGGCTGGTGGCCTCTCTAGGCGACTCCTGTGGCTGAGGGGCTGGCTGTAAGGCCTGTCCAGGTGACGAGCGCTTGGCCTGCAACTCCAATAGTGCGTTAAGTTCCGCGCGAGTTTTCTTGATTGCATTGTTGACATCATCCAGGCCCTGTTTTTGAGCCGGGTAGTCAATGATGTCGTCCCCTTCAGGGATTGCAGACAGAATGCGGTTGCGAGTTTCGAGCAGTTCCTGCAACTCCAGGCGCAACGACTGCACCTGTCCCCTTGACTCGTCGGCGTCGGTGTCGATCAGCCAGCCGGCCTCTTTTGCGTCTTTGGCCGCAGACCAAAAACCACCAGCTCCGGCGCCAACGAGGGCGCCAAGAGGGCCGCCGACATAAGCGCCGGCAGCAGCGCCGGCAATGAGTTCCCAGTACTCCTTGAGCGCGTCAAACTCAGGCGATGTGACAAAATCACCGACAGCCGTGCCGAGCTCACCAAAGCTGTCAGCCACATCAGCAATATGGTTTGGCAATTCCTGCTGGATGAAGTCTTGGTTTTCATCTACCCAGTCCCGGAAATCGCCAGTCACGCGCACAATCGCCGGGGCCAAGCCTTCACCAATCCCCGCAGCAATTTGGTCGACAGCGTTGAGAGTCATCTGCATCTGAGACGAAAACGACTTGGAAGCCGCCAAGGCCTCTTGATTGAGAGCCGTGGCGTTTCGGATCTCTTTATTCGCCAGGGCAAACGCCTTATCGAGCTGGTCGATGTTCGCTATGAGCGGGCTCAAGCCCTTGACCGTCTCGACACCAGACAGTCCGATTGACTCCAGGAGCTGAACAGTCTTGGCGCCCTCGTCTCGCACCATGCGGTCCATGCCGTGCAGAACTGCATTCAGCGCCTCGGCGGCGTCCTGCTCGAATGTCTCCCGGAACTGCGCAGCCGACATGTTTGCGATTTCGGTGAACGCTCGCAGCTCTTCGCCACCGGCCGACAGCGCCTTATCCATCGTGATCATCATCCGGCCAATAGCAGAGCCGGACAATTCCGCCCGGGCACCCATGCCTTTTAGTGCTGCGCCATAAGCGACCGCCGCTTCCGAGCTCACCTCGTATGCAGCCGTGGCCCGGCCCACTTCCGATGCGACCTTCACAATCTCAGACTCAGATGCCGCGGTATCGTTCCCCAGCGCGACAATGGCAGAGCCCAGTTCATCAATTTTGTCTGTCCCCTCCCCGGCGGTGTTCAGGAGGCGGGCCAAACTCTTCGCTCCTTCTGTGCCGACAATATCCGATGCGACCTGCATCTTGGCCAGGACTTCGGTGAACAGTTCAATATTGTCGACGCCCTTGACCCCAATCTGCCCGGCCGCCCCGGCGATACCCAGTAACCCCTGGACGGCAACAGGCGTTTCCAGCGCCATGTCCTGGATTCGGCGCTGTAATACCTGGAGCTCGTCGTCGGTCAGTCCTGTAGTTTTTTGGACCTCCACCAGCCCCTGCTCAAGTTGCGAAAATGACTGCAAGGCCTTGCGCGCTACCAACGCGCCACCTAGCCCGGCAAACGCCCCCTGCAAGGAGAACACTTTTTGCCGCAGGCTCTCTGTGCTGAGGCCGATCTTGCGGTATGTAGATGTCGCGTAGTCCTTTGCAGAGACGATGATCTGAGTGTTTAGCGACATATCAATCCTTTTTGCGGCTGGACTGTATTTGTGCAGTTTCGAGCGACTTGATTCGCTGCAAATTCCCAGGGGTCATGCGAATGTTGAGCGATTCGGCGACGAGGTAGAGGGCATTGTAGTCCAGGCCGACCAACTGCCCCATATCGGTCCGCCACTGAGTTTGCACTGTGGCCCAGAGCTCCCAGGCAGGCAGGTTGTCCTGATTGAGCTCTGGGCATTGATTCGGGCAGGAGTTGCAATCCACAGGCTCCTCTGTCTGGCGCTGAGCTTTCATGCAGTCGCGACAATACGGGGCGCCCAGCCCCGTATTGTCGCCATCGCTGTCTACTCCTGCCCACCATCGCCAGACGCTGAGGAGTTTTTTATTGCATCCGGCCCGCCGTGGATGTAGCGACCGAGCAAAACATACAGCTCAGACAGTTCGGCCATTTCCCAGTCGTCAATTTCGTCTTTCAGTTCAGGGTACGCAAACAGTACTGTCTGTTTGCGCATTTCAATGACAGAGCCATGCCCATCCAATGCCTTACGCTGTAGCTCGTCAACGCGCTCCTGATCACTGACCTTGTAGCTTTTCAGCGGGAGAGTCCGGCCGGTCGACTTCAAAGTGATATCCATAGAGGGCTTCCTTAGTACGATACTTGATCGTTCACAAGAGTTACTTGTAAACCAGTGCCTTCAGCCGCGTCGTCGTAGTACGCCTGGAACGGCAGCGATATGCGCACACCCTGCGGCCCGTCGACAGTAGGGCCTTGCTGGGCAAACTGAAGTTCGGGCAATGTAAACGTCAGCGAATTGCCGTTGCTGTCTTCGAATGCCAGCTCCAACGACGTTTCGGTGCTGTCGATGGCTTTTTGCAGCATTGCCGCAGACGTGTCCTTGAACAGCGCATCAATAGATCCAGACAGGCCCATCAGCCCTTCAGAGATATCCCCGCGGGTGCCATTGTCGCCGATTGTATACTGATCCCCGTCAAGATTTGCGGCAACATTCAGAGTCATGTTTGTCGCTGTGCCGGTCAGAGCGGAGCCGCCTTCTTTTAGGGTAGCCTGGAAATTACGGAAGCGCTGAAATGATAATTCTGTCGGATCGGAATCATACGCGCTGTCGCCCAGGGCCTCGGCTGCCCCCATGATGTTCAGATTCGCGACCAGCTCTCCGTCGCCTCCAGCACTGATTTCCAGGCTGTTCAGCTTGCAACCATTGTGCTTGATATACTTGATTACCGATGTGTTATCAGAAAGCCTGGTCTCCAGGACCATAGACGGCTGGGAGTCACTGATGCTGTAAACGTGATCGTACGTCCCATCGCCGTTGTCTGTTGAATCAGGAGCGCCAAGCAAGGCCTTCAGCCATAGCCCGATGTTCCGGACATCCACGGGCACGACTAACGGGCCGTCAACAGACTCGTTGCCGTCAAACGGGGCAACGGGGTCACGCCGGCCACGAATAGTGTTGGCGCTTTCCTTGTTGCGCGACCCCTGCACGCTGTATGAGTTGAACGGCATAATGTGCCCGGCCGGAGTGGAGGGATCTGTCTTGAATGCCGTCTCGAAATCCAAAACAAGTCGCGATTTGTATCCTCGTGCTTGACCCATAATGATCTCCCTATAATGTGGTTGGGATTGAAATTTTGATATCCATTCCGCCTACGTGCATTGGGAAAAAACGAACCGACTCTAGCGTGTAATCGCTCTGAGATAGCGCGTAGTCCGGGCCAGCACTCCGAAGTGCGTTCCATATCAGGTTTCCCATTCGGTCTGACTGATATACGCCCTGGTACTCCCGGATCCGGTCAGCGGTCGTTATTTCGTCATTCACTAGCCCCCAATCAACATAGAGTACCGGCTCAATAGCGGCTTGCTCTTGCCCTCCGGCGATCGTTTCTGGGCGGATGATGATCAGTGGGCAGTCCTGCAGGCCGGGCTTATTTCGCTCATCGATGCCAACAAATATGGTTGGCAACTCGCCTAGCTCAGCCAAGCACCAATCGTTCAGCGCCTGGTCGCTTGCCAGGGCGTCCCGCAAATCCTGAGTGATTTCCGTCAATGTTACGCTGCCCATTGGAACCTCGCGCGTTTTTTTGATTTGTTGAGGTAATACAGGATTCGGGACTCTATGCGAGCGTAAATCTTTCGACGATTCGCCATAAAAAACGGGTCAAAAAGGGGCCTGGCAGGAGTGCGAAACACAGCCTTGCTTCCACTTAACGGGATGTCCGCCGCCCAGAAAAAACGGCGCATCTTGGGCGTTATTTGTGTCGTGAACCCTTTTTGTAACTTTGCACCCTGGGCGGCCGCAGACCTGGAAAGCCAGCCAACGCGCACGCGCATGATGGCTGGCTCGTGCTTGTAGCCTATGGCCCGGACTAGGCTGCCAAACGGGTGGGTCCGGGGGTTACGCAGACGCCCCTTCAGGTCGTCGATGCGGCGCATTTGCTGCACGTCAGACAGTGGAGGCCAGCTGGATCCCGCCACTCCGCCTTCAAAAATCGCGCTGCGGAGCTCTTTACGCGCCCACCAGCCGACATGGCGCAGGGCTCGATTGAGTTCGGATGGAAATTCTCTGGCCATGTGCTGCAACCACGGGTGAGCCTCGTCGCGGATCCGGACAAACGTGTCGTTGCCATAAAAGCGATAGCGGCGCCCTTTAATGCGCACAGAGTCCACGGCCATTACCACGCCCCCCTTTCGTCGGCACTGGCGTACGTCGTCCAGGCGGAACCATCGCCGAATAGCACATAGAGCGTTGCATATCGGCCCAGGCCAGGGCGGAATTCAGAGTCCATGTTCTCCCGTGCGTTCCCTAGCGCTGGGGACTCGTCTATCATTAACGTGCATTCTGTTGAGGCTCCGTCGCCAGACGTGTGTGTCCCGGATTCAGTGTCGGCAAAGAAGAATACAGAGAGGTCTTCATCTGGAAACATGCGCCGCCAGGCTTTAGCCTGTTGTACAGACCAGGTGCGCCCGCTTGCGTCTGTTATTTTGTCCCGGTATTGAATATACATACCCCACCCTCAGCTCAGTGTGTAGTAACGATCGACCTTTTTCAGTGTAGCGAGGAACGGGATGCGATCGCCGTACTTTTCGAACTGATGAATTAAAACATCCGATCCGGTAAAGAACACTTGACGCTCGCCGTTTTGCTCAAACTGAACAGTCAAACATTTACCTGTCGCGTTTTTGCCGTTGTACTTGCTGGCCTGGATCCGGAACCCGGTTATTGTGATTTCGGTGTTCAGTATCGAATCCAGGCGGACCTTGCCGCCCTCGAGCGGCCCCTCTTCTTCCGCAAAATCTGAAAACCGCTCCACAGAATCCCTATTATAAAACGGCGCATCTGCGGTTTTGGTCCAATCCGCATCAGTGAGCAATTGCAGGGTCTGGACCGTCTCGCCCGGCCGGACCTAGACGGACTGGTGCGAGGCGTTGATTACATTGCGCACCGCGGTAGAGTCGTTTTTGTATGTTGGCATAGCTACACCTGCTTTTTTGACGAAATTGGTCGGGTGCCGAACCACCACGTCACGGCGGTACTGGCCAGGTACAAAATCATGTCAACGACAGAGGCATACACTGACACGGCCTGCTCGGCGGAGATGCCCTGCATGCCCGCGGCGTCCAAGACCTCAACAACCTCCATTCGCGTCTCCCAGACCAGCCAGATCAAGAATACGGTCAGTGCAGGACGCACCAGGGCGCGAATGAAATCGGCCAAGACCAAAAGCGCTTTAGACCACGCGGCCTCGACCTCCAGGCCCACGGAATATGTCCGCGCGTCGTGGTCGTACGAGTCGGCCCGTAGCGAATCTGCGGACTCCTGCATATCGACAGACGCTTCCGTCTCGGCTTGCCGTTCACGGTACTCCCACTCTTTGTCCATCATCTGGATGTCGAGCTGCCGCAACTTCAATTCGTGTTGGCGGTCTTGGCGCCGTTTCCAAATATCTGTGATGTTGCTGACCAGGCTGCCGATCACGCCAGTCAGGCCGCCACTCAAGAGCGCGCTAAGCATTTGACGCCTCGTATGTGTTGACGATTTGCAAGGTAAATGGGCGGCTGCCGAGCCGGTGCTCCAATGTAGTAACAGTCGCCCGAGAGACCAGCACCGCTCGCTGCCCGTCGAGCCGCCCAGGATATTTACCGGGCAGGATGCAGCCGTAGGAGTGGGTGCGGTAGCCCTGCTGGCGGTCCCCGGCGAGGTTGCCGGAGTGGATCAATATGCCGGTCCGGCCCGGGACCCCCCGAACCCAGAAAGACGGCCCGAACGTGTTGGACCGGATCCAGTCGACATCGTACGTGCCGTCCGGAATGCAGGAGATGTTTTGCTGATTACCGCGCCACGGCAGTTCGATCGTGCGGCATTCCCACCCGTCGGGCAGAACCAGCACGCCGAGTGTACCCTGGTCGCTGGTCGACGTGCGCAAGAGACGAACAGTGCGCTCGCTCATTGTCCCGCCTCCTCCGCGCATTTAACGCACAGCGTGCAGCCCGGCACGGCCTGGCGCCGGGGCTCAGGGATCGGCTGGCCGCAGCTCTCGCAGTTGGTCAAAGATTCGACATTGGGGTTGCCGCGACGCTGCTGGGCGCGCTGCCGATTAACTCGCTCCCAGACGTCCATCTCGTTTTGAGCTTGATCGCAGATATCAGCCATCATCACCCCCGTTACGGCGACCCTTCTCCAGACCAGGCATCAATCGCTCAACTGATCGCCTGAGGTAACGCAGGTCACTCGACATTGACGCGATCTGTTCCGGTACCTCTGCCATTCGCTCCTGTGTGCGCTCCAGAGATTCAATGCGACGCGTATTCGACGTTACGGACTGCTCGACGTCCGCAATGCAGGCTGCTTGCTCCTGACGGCTGGTCTGCATGAGCTGAGAGATCGCCCATGTGCCGCCAATGCTGAGCGAAATTATGAGCACCAAAGACGGGATCCCGACCTGCACACGGCTAGCCTGTTCTGGTAACTGCTCGGGCATATTTTATCCTAAAGCCGGGTGGCCCTTTGCCACCCGGCAGTCAGGGTTTACGCGTGTATAATCTTGACCGGGATCTCGGCAGTGGCGCCGGAGTCGACAGCCCCCAGGGCAATACCGAACAAAGTGCCGGAGCTATTGATGTTCAAGGTGCCGGAGTCGTCATAGATTTTGTCCCCGAAGCTGACCGCTATATCGCTCGCGCCGTCATTGCCGGTCACACTGAGGTCCCAAACGCCTGTGGTCCGGAGCTGGACATTCCCGTTATCGTCGGTGTCCGTAAGGGCCACTCCGTGGAGCGCCCCCTTGACCACATGATCACCGGCACTGGTGTCTGCGCTCGCGACCTGGACCACATCACCGGGTTGCACATAATTCTTGGCCATATTGTCCTCCGTTAGAGGGCGGGCCTAACCCGCCCCTGGTTGTCGTTCAGCTTACGCGCCGGGGTTCTTGGTCATTGCACGCCAGTCGACAGCTTTGGCGCCGACATCGAGACGGACCTTGTACTCCACACCGTCAACGCTCCACCCGTCGCGGGTCTCGAGGTAGGGGGTGCGGATCCCATTCAGGAAAAAGAGCACGACCGTCTTGCCCCGGGGGCCGAGCAGGTACCAGGCCTTGGTGCTGTCATCGTCCAAACGGGGCTCATAGACCCGCTCGAAATACGAGCCGCCGTAGGGGTTGTTGAGGTTTGGCTGGTTGGTCTTGCCGCCGATAAGCGTGGTGTTGAAGAATTGTTCTCCAGCGGCCTCGAGCGTGACCGGGGCCATGAAGTAGCGCGGGCGGATGTTCAGGCGACGCTTGTTGGCGATATCTTTCTGGAGCTTCATGGCCTTGATGGCATTACCCAGGGAATCAACGCCCAGAGATGCGCCGGTCAGGAGGTTATTGTGGTCTGCATGGAACAGGGCAGTGCCGTCACCCATGGCGGCATTTGCTGTCAGGACCGCTACAGCTACATCGCCGATCTTGCGGGCTGCGGCCTCACCGCGCTTGGCCGGGAGGTCCGTCAGGGCGTTCAGGTCGTCGTTAATGATGGTCTGACGAGTAATAGCAAAGATCCGGCCATAGGTGGCGATCTGATATTGCTCTTGAGCCTCGGAGAATGCGCTGTATTCGTACTCGGCCCCCTCAGGGATCTCTTTCAGGTCGTCCATTTCGCCGGCCCGGACCATGGTGTGCTGCTTGAAGTCGCTGACCTGGCCAGTGCCGCACCAGCGGTCCCAGGTTTCCTCGGCACCTTCCCAGCCGGACATCAGCGCCTTGTTGGCGGTATTGGCTAGGATCTTCGGAAAGTCGCTTGTCGTCAGGGAGCGGCCGATCATCTCCAGCGGATTGTCGGGCACCCGGGACCCAGAGCGGACCAAGAATTCCCTGGCGAGTTCGCGCAACGTATAGCCCGCCAGGCCATTGTTGCTGTCAGAGCGCTCGGTGGAAATGCCAGCCCGGAAAAGTAGTGCTTCGCCCGCCGCATCGCGGAACTTCTCGCCTTCCGTGGACCCCATCTCGGCCCGGAAGGAGGGCTGGGGCTCGGCTTTTTTGCGCTTTTCAACCTGGTCCAGCACTTGTGCGCGGAATTGATCCAGGTCTTGGCCGCTATTGATGGCACTCTCCACCAGGTCTTCGCACTCGAAACGCTTCGCCAGAGCGTGAATCTCAGAAATACGCTGGCGCTCCTGCTGGGCAGCTTCAGAGCGGTGGGGTTCGGGGTCGGTGTTGTGGCCGGGATTGCTGGGTGGGTTTCCGTCGTCCAGTCGTTCAAAGAAATCCCAGGCCTGCTTATCGGTGGCGTCGGTGGGCAGGCCGCGCTTTTCCAGAAACGCTCGAAGTTTGGGGTCCATGTTATCCTCCGTGTGTTGTTTTTGGGCTACGGCCCGCGCTTTCGCCTTTTCGTCCGCGCCGATAGGCACGATCGAAACTTCTTTTACGGTCCAGGAAGTGGTGACTCGTACCGGACCGGTAAATTCCCGACCGTCTATTGTGGCTGTCGTTCCCTCCTCGACAAAGGCCGACTCGTTGACCGTGTAGCCAACGGAAAAGTCGGTCAGGTGCCCCTCTCGAACCTTGGTCAGGGCCTGTTCGCCCTTATCGACAGAGGAGAAATACGCCGTGCCGATAAGCTGATCCCCTTCCACGCGAAAGTCCCGAACGGATCCCAATACGTGGGACGTGTCGAAACGATCGTGGCTGTCCAGCAAAGAGGCTCGCTCACCAAATTGCGCCCCACTCATAAGCAGGACCTCATCGACTATTTCAAAGCGGTCCAGGTCCAATACGGGAACGGGGGTCTCTGTAGCGGCAACCAGGTCCACAGAGCGTTGTTCTTCGCTCAGGGATGCTGGCGTTCCGTCTTGCAACAGGCGTAGCGAGAGCTCACGAACCGTAGTGGCCCTGTTTGCTACTTCTCGCTGCCTAAAAATCTGTTTGTGCATAGACACTCCTATTTTTGCCCCTCTACGGCAGCAGGGTTGTTGGCAGTTGCCGTACTGACATCCTGCAGGGTCAAACCCTTCGCCTCCGCCATTTTTTTGGCCTCCGAGAGCTCGCTCAGGACCTCCTCAAAGTCCCTCCCTCGCTCGGCAGTAACCTCCTGCGGAGAACGCAGTAGGTTTTTGATTTGATCGATGTAAGCCTTGCCCTCTTTGAGCGGATCCGGCGACGGGACCCCAGGAGGAATCCACGAGCTTTGGTAGTAGGGGTGTGGACTTTTCGCGTACCCAGGCAGGGAGATGGCACGGCTCAAAAAAGCGGTATCGACGACATCCCGATATACGGGTTGGCAGAGGTGACGTATGATCTGCTGCTGCTGTGGGGATATTTGACGAACAAGGTCGTTCCGAACGCCGCGCAGGGTGGTGTAATTGAGGCCGCGATAATCACCGGACAGGATCTCATAAGGCAGCCCGACCGTGACGGCGATCATGCGCAATATCAGCTTCACAAATGGGTCAAATTGAGATCCAGGGCGATCTGACTTGGCAATCGAAACGTCCTCACCGGGGCGCAGATATTCGATGATTGCGTTCTCCATCTCCTCTATCTGCTGGCCGTTTTCGTCCTTTTCTACGCGACCATCCTGAAATCCAGCGGGGTCTCCGGTCTTGATGAACGCCAGATACTTGGCCGCAGTTTTTGTAGCATCGACCTCCGCGTCCATGTATTCACTTAAATCATAGGCGGACATGACGGCTGGAGCGAAGCGAGAAATCCCGCGCAGTTGGCCAGGGCGCAGAAAGCGAAACCCGTGGAGTACGTTTTCCGCCTTAATTCTTTTTGAATTGCCGCCGGCTTCGTCTTCGATGTGAAACGCCAGGACCTCGCCAGTTCGAGGGTCATATTCCACGCCCTGGTGCAGTGCCGACGTTTTGTTGATCCTGGCGCCTAGATCTGAAATGCGGCTGGGTTCAATGGCCTGCAGAGCGTAGGGAAGGAATGTTGACCTTCTGGGACGGGCTTTAATGAAGATGTATTCTCCAGCCTCCATTTCCTGACGCTTAGCCAGGGCACACATCTCGTCGAAGTGCAGCCGGCCTGAAATATCAGCCTCATCGCACCAGCGCTTCCATATCTCTTCAAGTTGCTGATTAACTTTCTGGTTCAGTTCGTTTCCAGAACGGACCCGTGCCTGCATCTTGATGCCGTCGCCGACAACAAGATTGACGATGTTGTCGACCGCAGAAGCAAAATACGGAAAATCACGAACCAGCTGTCGGACTTTGGCTCGAACCTGTGGGGAGCTGGAAGCAATGAGGTCGTTGACGTCCTTGTCCACAGGGCGCCAGCCGCCAGATAGGCGGTCAGCTTTGGCAGCCGCATACATTCGTTCACGGCGCACCCTTCTCCGAGCCTCTTCCCTGCGAAGTTGAGCCGAAGGAGAAAAGACCCCGATTATGTCGTCTAACTTACGCGCCAGGCTCACCAGGTGTTCCTTTTGGGCTTGGCATAGGTGCGCCTGACGACAGTGCCAGACTCTTCACCCGCCATAGTTTTGACGAACTGAAATTGCTTCAGCCACTCATCGTGCGATCTGAACTCAATGCGGCGGCCACCAGGCCCTGAATACGAGCCATTGGTGGCGTTGTTGTTCGCCAAATCATCGAGCATTTTGGCGTAGAGGGTGTTCCACGTAGTAAAGGCCATGCAGGATGCTCCAGGTTTTGAGAGCATTATACATGGCCTTTTGGGCATTACTGGTATTTACCGGTATTTACCGTTATATGGGGGAAGATTACCGGTCGTTACTGTTTTTTATGGTTGACAGCCTCAAATTTTGGCCGACTGAATCGTATTTGCTGCCGCCTCCATTCGTCGATCAAGTTTCTGTCGCTTTCCCAGATGCCGCCTATCTTGTGAGCCGGAAAGTCCAAATCACGAATCCAGTGCAGCACCGTTGACTCCGAGCGATTCACATACTGACAAATTGCCTTCATTCCGCTCAGGGCGGGGCTTTCTACCATCTAGACCTCCGACTTGGCTTCGGCTTTTGTTTTCGGTTTTTTGCAGAAGGGCTAGGCTCCCGATACAGCTGCAGCCCGCCCCCGGGCCATTCTGGATCCACCAGGGCGTGGGCGATGACCTCGCAGTCCAGGAGGTGGTTGTCGTCCTGGACCTGCACCCAGGATTCTACACCTCTGCGGTCGAGCTGCTTTTCCTCCGCCCGGATTTGCCGGGCATAATCCTCGCCGGTTTCGGCGTGGAGATAGGCGGATTGCGGCGCCCCTTCGTTGGCAGAGGCATGGTGGAGGCGGTAGTGGTAGGTGTCTTTGAGCTTATCGGTGTCGAGGGAAATGATCTGCAGACCGCCCGGGATGGGGCGCCCGCTTGGAGTCTTGTCCAGCGGCTTGCCGGCCTTCAATTTACCGACCAGCGTAGTGCTGGCCCCCTTGGTGGCCCAGACCCGACATCCACGACCGGTCCCGTTCTGCCGCACCCACCAGTACACTTCTTCGGTCATGCTCATGCCGGCCCCAAACCTCCCGCCACCGGTATCGATCCCGGCCCGCCAGATCGGTAACGTCCGGCTGCCATCATGGGATGGGTAGGCGGTCTCGAACAGCAGGGCCTCGATGTCCGCCCAGGCGGCCAGGTGCCCGTAGTCAACCAACCAGGAAGTAAAATCCGCAGCCCAGGCCCGGACTGCAAACCAGAAGCCGTATCTCTGATTATCGATTCCGCATGTCAGCAGCACGGCCTCGTTCGGGACTGTTTGTGGGGGGAGATCCACCCTGGCTTTAAGGATGGCGGATTCCGTGGCCTCTACCGTGACCTGCTTCCAGGGCTCGGCCAGGGAGTTGTTGACGAATCCCTGGACCTGTTTGAGGTCGCCGCTGTTTACTGCATCGACCCATTCCGAAACCAGATTTTCGAGTCTGCCGCCGGGAAATAGAGAGTAGAGCCGGTTGAGGTGAAAGCCGATCTTGCGGGCACCGCCCGGCACCTCAGCCCTAGGGACCATCCGGCCCTGCTCGATAGCCTGGTTCTTCTCCACCGTGGACCACAGACATCCGCATTCACCGCACTGGTAGGCCGCGGCCTCGACCTGTTCCCGAGTGGCTTGGCGGCCTCCGTCCCAGTGGACACCGCCGACCTGGTGCCAGGTCCCGTCCTCGGCTCGGTAGTGCCCATCCACGCAGCCGGACGCGTATTTGGCCGACCACCGAAGGGGCTGCAGCTGGCCACAGTGCGGGCAGGGGACGTGCCAATCGTAAATGGCGTCGCAGGTTTCCAACTCCCGCGTGATTCGTCCGGTGTCGACGGTCGGCGTGGAGAGTAAACCGATTTTTCTATTTGCAAACGTATTGGTCCGCTCTCGCGCGAGGCCGATCGCGTCCCCTTCGCTGGTTGTGAGCTCGTAGCCGGATTTATTTATCTCGTCGCAGACCACGACACGAAAAGGGCGGGAGGCCAAACGCGCTACAGAGCTCGCCCACCCAAAAGTTAACCTGGATCCGTTGACGAAACCGAGCTCCTTCTTGGTCCACAGCTCCCTGTCGGGCAAATGCTGCAGTTCGGGCGACTCCTGGAACATTGGCTGGACGCGCTGGCGACTCATTTCCTGGATCGCTGTGTCCTCGTCGGCCAAAACCAGCATGATTGAGCTTGGCTCCTGGTCGGTGAAGTAGCCCAAGACGTTCAGGACCGCATCAGTCCCGCCGATTTGCGCCGGCTTGCACAGCACCACCGTCTCCACGTTCGGGTCCGCGAACGCGTCCATAACGGGAACCAACACGGGCACCATGTCGGCCTGATACGGCCCGCGGATCGCAGCGTTGGTCAGCACCCGCTTGCGTTCCGCCCATTCGGTGACGGACAGCCGCTCACGCGGCTTCAGTGATAACAGCTCCCGCTCGGACCAGATCACTTCTTCGCCTTATCCGTATGGCTCTTCTCTTTGGGGCAAAACCGGCCCGTGCGACACACACGGTCGAACATCGACCACACTTTGTCATAGACAACCCGGCGCATCTCGCCTTGGCTCTTGCCCTCCAGCAAAGGCGGCAAGCTATTCTCCAACTCAAAGCAACCAGCTTTGTATTCCGCCGCCCGCTTCGCCCACTCGGACTCGATCGTTTCCCGCGGGATCAGGTTCTCGGCCAGCTGCTCGTTCTGGAATTGTTCCTTCTTGGCCTTCTCCCACCAGTAAATCCGCTTGGCCTCGTTCATGGATTCATCCCCGCCCTGCTGAGCGGCTCGATCCGAAGCCATGTTCTCCCACCACCAATCAAACACCTCCTTGAGGTTCCAGCGACCGCGCTTTACCTGGGGACAGCCGTTTTTGCGCCATTCCGCCACTTGCTTGCGGCTGATCTGGAAGAAAGCAGCGATGTCCTTGGTGCTGAGGATTATTTCGGGCGTGGTCATTTGTTACCTTTAACCTGAAGTTTTTGATCGATACG
>Ga0182238_1000131_pt1 | contig 25166 bp, 12 predicted proteins | sample hydfrates6_PW_90_FD_132439 | JGI IMG/M metagenome (GOLD analysis project Ga0182238, IMG submission 132439) | Subsurface microbial communities from deep shales in Texas, USA - hydraulic fracturing test 6_PW_90 | ecosystem: Environmental > Aquatic > Deep subsurface > Shale gas/oil reservoir >... | reverse complement strand
TGGTATAGATGCTATATATAGCACCATAGATGCCGGTTACATTTTTAATGAAACAAGTATTATTGCACCAAAGATAAATTTGCAGCTATATAATGCTCTCCCTGGTATTTTTACTGCATTTGGAATTATGGGAACCTTTTTGGGTTTAACTGTGGGGCTTAGCCAAATAAACTTGGGTTCTGATGATGTTCAAGTTCTCAAAGAAGGGATAAAAGGATTATTATCAGGTGTAGCCGTAGCTTTTTCAACCTCGCTATGGGGTATTATCTTTTCGGTTATTTTTTCCGGTATAGAGAAAGTTAGCCTAAATAAACTTCGCAACCACATTGTTGATTTACAGGTATCTATTAATAATGCATTTGTCCGGAAAGTACCGGAAAGCTGGTTAGCTGAAGTACTAGACGAATCTAAAGAACAAACATCCGAGTTAAAGACCTTTAATGAAGATATAGCCATCAACATTGCTGCTGCTTTAGATGAACGGTTGGATAGTCGCCTAACTCCTACCTTTGATAGGCTTATTAAAGCTATAGAGGAGTTAACGAGTACTGGCTCCTCCACAATTGCAGAAACAATTACTTCCGAAGCAGGTCAAGAGATTCAGAAGTTGAGTGTTGTATTAAAGGACGTAAAAGATGCATTAAAAGAGACAGTTAGCAATTCATATGAGCTTCAACGCAGAATGGAGCAAAGTTTGGATACCCATATTAATGGTGTAGGAAAGGTAGTAAATAATCTAGTGCAGAGTACCGCTGAGCGACAGCGGGAAATAAATGAGGAAATGCAACAAAAAGTACAGCAATTAATGTCTAAAATCGAAGAGAACCTTGAACGACAAAATGAAAAGATGGAGATAGTTACCAGCCGCACTGGAGAAGAGCTTACCAAACAAGTTGATGAGATTTCTAATAAAATTGCTGGCATATTAAACGGGTTTGAAGAACAAACCGGAAAACGACTAACAGAAATGCGCTCGCAAGCTGCCGAAATGACCGAAAAATTCCGAGATGTGCTAGAACAAGTTTCGCAGAACTATAATGAGCAACGCACTTCAATCAGTTTGTTAATGGAGCAATTCAAGGCTACTTTGAATGAGATGAAAGCGGTAATTTCTGAAGCAAGTCAGCTTGCAAATACTTTTGGACAGATTGCTATTCCGCTAAAAGAAGGAGGATTGGAGTTGCAAAAAGTAATTGGCGATTTGCAGTCTTACCAAAATAATTTTGCTGACACTGTAAAGCAGTCGCATGAACAAATGCAAAAATATACCCGTTATACAGAGCAATCTTTGGAAACTATTCGTAGCGCCCTTGACCAAACACAATCTGCATGGCGGGCCTACGAAGATAAGTTCGGCGTAATAAAGGGGGATTTGGAAGCGATTTTTGATGAAATTGGGAATGGTTTGGCTGAATATAAAGATATAACAGTAAAAGGAATCACGAGTTATCTTGATCTACTGGATAAACACTTAGCAAAAGCTACCGGCTTATTATCAGCAGCTGTCGAACAATTCGAAGGAACGGTTGAGGCTTTGGACGATACATTAAACAAATACAGTACCAATTAATAAAAAAGGATGGAGGACCGGCTTTGAGTTTTTAATAAGGATGTGTATATGAAAATGGGTTTGGTAAGGTACCGCAATTCTAATGCTAACATAAATGATGAAGGAACATTTTGGATTTCTATTAGCGATTTAATGGCCGGGCTATTGATCATATTCATTCTTACTCTTACATATTTTATGTTAAATTTAAGTCAAGCTACAGCTCAATTGACAGAAAGTAATTCTAAACGAGCCGAAATTCTATTAACAATTGAAGGGCTTTTAAAGGAAAAGGGTATAAATGTGAAAGTAATCCCGGAATATGGTGTTCTTCGTTTGCCGGACGGTATTTTATTCAACCCTGGAAAGGCTGAGATAAATGAGACTGGACGTAATGTTATAGGGGTACTTGCTCCGATTTTATATGATGTGTTAACGAGACCGGAATATATTGGTAGTGTGGAAACTGTATTTATCGAAGGGCATACCGATAATCGTCCTCTTGCTTCGGGCAGGTTTGCTTCAAATTGGGAACTTTCTACTCAACGGGCAATAAATACTTGGCGAATTATGGAAGACACGGTTCCTAGTTTGGAGAATCTTAAGAACGGTAGAGGTGAACAAATAATTTCCTGTAGTGGGTATGCTTATTCACGACCAGTGGCCTCTAATGACACGCCTGAAGGCAGAAAAGAGAACCGGCGAATCGACCTCCGTTTTTCCATGACTCCACCAAGTCATCCTGATAGGTCAGATGATAGGAAAGCCCCTTTAATAAAAGATATTAAAAGAGAATTAAATAGTTAGGTGTAAGTGCATGGATACATTGTTAAAGAGTCTACGTAAACAGTTGCAGTATTCGCTTAAAGTACCGGAATTTGGAGAGCCAAAATTTCTTTTAAAACAAAAAGTGGAACTTGAAAAAAAATATGACGTAGGGCCTCAGGAACCCAAGGCTACAGATATTGATGAGTTGTGTGCAAAAGTCAATATGTTATGGGTCCAAAAAGGGAAAAAAGGTCTTGAATTATTAAATTCTAAGGACATAAAGTGGTTGCCATGGGTGTTGTATCATGGAGATTCGCCTAAAATCATTGAGAAGCAAAAACTATTACAAACTATTTTGGAGATATTACAGAAGCGATGGAAAAGAACGCTAAATAGTTTAATTCATGTTTATCTTAAATATTATGACCCTAGTTTCTCTGGTACAAAGATGCTTGGTGAGACCATATATGAACAGCTAACCATTTATGAAAAGAATAATGCTCAGATTCAAAAGTGGAAAAACAGGATTATTTTATTTTCAGCTGCCGGTCCAGGCATTACCGCCAGCTGGATCGTTAAGAAAAATAAAGATGTTGCGGCATCTTTAGATCATCTTGGTTTAACTGGTGACCTTTCTACGAGTGGCTTTTTAAAACATATGGTATTTGAAGCTATCAAAATGATTGAAAAGACATTTCCAGAGCATTTGCAGAAATTACGGCCTCTTATGGAAATGGAAGAACCTCAAGATATCTATACCAGTAAATCTTTTATGGTACGATTTCCGGAGCTGATTTCAGAAGCCGCTACTAGACTCTTGCCCAAAGCAGGAACGAGCGCACCGTCACACATTCAGGATGCTCTAAGACCGTTTTTTCTCAATCACTTGGGTGACCCTAGATTACCAGGAGGGAGTACCAAATGGAAAAGGGTATCCGATGAGGCTGTAAAAGTATTTAAACAGTGGTTATCTAAAAAGGACTTAGAATTCTTTTTTAACTTAGTTGAAATGTCCAACCTGGATCCCAAATGGATTTATAGAAGAAGGTTTTGGGAAGCCTATATTGGTTATTTTGAGAATACCTGGGTAGCATTAGGTCCTAGAGCATTAAGCTTAGTTTCCAACCCTAAAATGAAGAAGCATTTGGAAGAACGAAATTTCGGAACTTTGAGTGGAAATAGCCTGCAGAGTATCTTTTTTATACAAATGGGAGGATATGTTTTTGTAGAATGGAGCAGCAGTGGTGGTGCTTGTCGTGTTTGGCACAAAGATCGTTTTCCTTTGCAGTTTGGCCAACAAAAATATAGTGCCAGCTCCATTACACGACCCAAGGTTCACTATGATTATAGACAGGTTCACTCCTCTTCCGAACTATATCGTTGGCAAGATACACTAGCGGGGTGGATTCAGAGAAACACTGGGATTAAGCCGGATAAATCGTATTATGTGGAGTGATATAAACTATGCCTGAGGAAATTGCCATAAAATGGAAGGCAGCCCCACAAGGGTTGGTTTTTCGTATTTTTGCAGGTGATCGAACCGTTTCCCTTACAAATAAATATGAGTTTGAAAATGAAATTTCTGCTCGCGAGCAGCTTTTACTTCAAATACTTGAACAGTTAGTGGATGAGGAAAAAGCCCAAATACAGGAAAACGAAATAATTGTTTTTCACGATACAATAGCTAGTCTGCCTTTGGAAGAGAGGATGGCTCTCAGACTCCCGGAGCCATACCCTTTCCAAATACAGATTAGAGCATCAGGTAACTTAAGTAGTCCCAATTTTAAATATATATATAGTTATTTGGATGGTAGATCACAACCTTTTGTTAATCCCAAAAGAATTGGATGTTATGTGGAAATAAGCTCGTCACAAACATATTTGCTGGATAAGGATCTTTTTGCCCTTATTGAGTCGTTAGACACTTATAACAATAAAAGGGCAAAAGCCAGAACCAGCCAGGTTATTAAGGATAATCTGTTGGTGTTCTCCAAAATAAAAGGTTTAGCCCAAAAAACAGGAGCAGAGTTGGATACATATCTTAACAACGAACAGGTAGTTGCACCTTCCAAAATCGGTATCCGTCTAAAAAAAATTGATAGGGATACCATAGAAGTTGAGCCGGTCCTGTGTGACGGGGAAGAAGACGAGGGCGCTGCCGAATCTAAAAATTTTTTGAAAGATACCCATGCCGAAGGGTTTCTGAGAACATTTGACCGCTTTCCTGAAGTGCGGGAAATGTATGCTGTCCCTAAAGGACCTAGAATTGTTTTTAATGACCACCAAAAGGAAGCTTTGGGCCAACTTAAAAATAATCGTCGTTTATCGGGGAAAACCAAAGATAGCTTTTTGGAACAACCGCAAGAATATCTTGACCCTGAAGTATTTGACCTCGATGATTTTGGAGAACGGGTGAAAGCAATAGGTGAATATAGACCCCGCTCGTTTCCTTTCTTAAAACCAGCTAGGGAACCATGGATTCCTCCCGAAGGAGGAATTATAGTTGATGGAGCTATGGTTTATGTAGCACCAAATGAAATGCCCAAGTTTAAAGAGAAGCTAGAACAAGCAATACATGAGGGGAAAAAGGAAGTACTATGGAAAGGTGAAACAATTACCGCCAATGAAGAAGTAATTAAAGCCGTTGATGATTTGGCACAAATTTTTCCATCAGAAGAAACTACCTCAGAAGAAGCGGTTGACGAGTATCAAAAGGGGAATAAAGGTAGACATGTACTAATTATAAGAGATAATTTTGATGAAATTGATTATAGCACTGAACAGCCACAAGTACGCCCTGGAGGCTTTGGTTTGCCTAACAGTTTAAGAGATGGTGTAAGATTACTGCGGCATCAAAAAAGAGGTTTAGAGTGGTTACAGAAGTTATGGATAGGTGGAGCCGGCGGGGCACTTTTAGCTGATGATATGGGTTTGGGTAAAACCCTTCAAGCCTTGGCCTTTTTGGCATGGATACGTGAACTAATGGAAGCAAAAAGTATTAAAGAAAAACCTATACTCATCGTAGCACCAGTAGCTTTATTAAAAAACTGGGCAGAGGAATACAGGCGGTTTTTGGAACCAATTTTCGGACCGTTCCTGGAACTCCATGGAACGGGATTAAGAAAGTTTAAAAACCTAGATGCAGCAAAGGATCTAAATATAAAAAAGGAAATTGATATTAAAAATAAGGTTAATGCTGAAGAAATTATGCGGCGTGGTCGTGGAGTATTGCTTAATCATAATGAAATTGGCAAAATGGGTGCAGTGCTTACCACCTATGAAACTGTAAGAGATTACCAGTTTTCTCTGGGGCTTATTGATTGGGCAGTTATTGTTCTGGATGAGTGTCAAAAAATTAAAACTCCCAGTGCTATGGTTACCACAGCTGTTAAGGCCATGAAATACGATTTTGGATTATGCTTAACAGGGACGCCGGTTGAAAACAGCTGGGTGGATCTTTGGAGCATTATTGACTTTGTACAGCCGGGTCGGCTCGGCAGCCTTAAAATGTTTACAGCTCGATTCCAAAGTCCTTTAAAGAAAAAAAACACGGACAGGGAAGCATTGGGGCATGAGTTAAAATCTCAAATCGGCTCCTTATTAAAAAGGCGGATGAAAGAGGATTATCTTGAAGGCCTCCCCAAAAGATATATAAATACTTACCAAGTTGAGATGCCACCGAAACAATTAAATCAATACTTGCAAGTAATTCGAAAAGCACACGAAACATTACCGGATCGTTTCTCCGGCAAACGCAAACAACATATTTTAAACATCATTGCTTCCCTACGTGATATTTCTCTACATCCATATTTACCCTATTATAGTGAAGAGGGTTTGGCTGGATTGCCCAACGATGAAATAATCAATACATCGGCTCGGCTAAAAAAAACGATGGAAATCTTAGATGAAATTCGCATAAAAAAAGAAAAGGCTATTATTTTTGTGATTAGTCGTAAAATACAGCGAATTTTACAAAAGTTAATACAAACCCGTTATGGTATTGAGTGTCTACGCCCCGTAAATGGGGAAGTTGCGGGTGGAAGACGTAAAGAATTAGTTGATAAGTTCCAGGCAGCTAAGGGTTTTAACGTTATTATTATGTCCCCAGAAGCGGCAGGTGTTGGCCTGAACGTTACCGCTGCTAATCATGTGATACATTTAAGTCGTGCCTGGAACCCCGCTAAAGAAGACCAAGCAACAGATAGAGTATACAGAATTGGACAGAAACTGCCGGTTACTATCCATATTCCTATGGCTGTGCACCCTATGTTTAACGGCCCAGAGGTCAAAGGGACCTTTGACCTGAAGTTGCATAGACTCTTAGAAGATAAAAGAAAGTTAAGCCGGAGCGTACTACTTCCGCCAGTGGTTGAAGAAAATGAATGGAATGCCTTCGCAGAGGAAACTATTCAAGCGCCGCACGAGGAAAGCACACCTGAAATAAGGATTTCGATAAACGATATAGACGGTTTATCCCCGTCATACTTTGAGAAAGTTGTGGCCGCTTTATATGAACAAATGGGCTATTATACGGAACTAACGCCTTTAACCAGGGACTATGGCGCAGATATTGTTGCATTGGGCAAGGACAATTCTCTTTCACTTCTTATTCAATGTAAGCATACTTCAAATCCACACCGTACTGTAGGTCAAAGTGGGGTACGGGAAGTGTTGTCCGCGGGAGGCGTGTACGGTAGGGATTATGATAGGGAATTTTCCAAAGTGGTTATAACAAATGCAATATCGTTTACAGACCAAGCAAGGGAAGTTGCCAGTCTGAATGGTGTTACCTTATGCGCTAGAGAAGGATTGGCAGCACTTTTAAATAAATATAAAGTTTGCAAGGAAGATATGTTGTAGAATTTCCCCCACGACTGAATAACCCAAATTTTTTATCGAGAACGAATTAGACTTTAATATTCAAAGATACCTAGGCCGGCTTAGCTTGCCCTAGCTTTGAAAGTTGGCACGTCCTATTAAAATTATTTTATATAGACAATGACCAACTTCAGGGGCAAAGCGTGGATGGTGCTGAAGGCATAATAAAGTTGTTGTAGCAGATGGACAAACATGTGCAAGCTGCTTGTTTAGAATCACTCAAAGTTAGTTCTATTATAAAGAAGAGGCCCTTGAGGCTAATTACGAACCGTGCATGGTTTGTGATCCCTAGTTAAGGTGACTCATATTAGTTATTATGGCTTGGATACTGGTGTAACTCCAGTTAGCCGGGCCTTTTTTGTTTCGAATTATAAAAAATTGTTCCTCTGACAAAGTGCTGTCCTTCCATCGCGTTAAACTTAAAAGAAAAAATGAGGGGGATGCAACGATGAAAAGATTTATGCCGGTACTAATTATTCTACTATTGACTGTTGTCTTGCTCAGTGGCTGTGTTGAAGGCAAGTTTCACATCACACTTAATAAGGATGGAAGCGCGGATATCAATTACCGCATCGGATTTGACCGCAGTTTGTTAGCTTTATTGCAGTCTGACCAGGAAAACCCTCTGGAAGAAATGCGCAAATCGGCTAAAGAAGAAGGTTTTACTGTAAAAAATTACAGCGAAGACAAAATGGTAGGCATCATTGCTACAAAACACGTTAATTCATTAGATGAGTTACCTAATTTTGCCAATGTAGCTGCAGGAGGGGATTCAGCTAAACCCCCTTTGGTAATCGAAGAGAGTTTCTTTAAGAAACAATACCATTTTGAAACTAATGTAGACCTTTCCGACATGAAGGAGACACCCGAAGACGATCTAGGTGGTTTGGGAAATGCAATGCTTAGCCAGGTAAATTTAAGGTTTATTCTTACTCCCCCCTTTACTCCTCAACATCACAATGCTTCGGTGGTCAGAGACGATGGTCAAACCCTGGAATGGCACCTTATCCCGGGCCAGGACAATCAAATTACTATGGAGGCATCGGTACCTAACACCACTAACATTGCTTTAGTAATCGCCGGTTCTGTGATAATTTTACTAGGCATTATTTTTGTCGTTCACAGGAGCAAGGCATCCCCAAAAAGATGAAATAGAAAAGAATAAATAGGTATTGTTAGACATAGTGATGGATGGCCCACGACCAACAATAAACAACCGGAAAAAGGGCAGGGTATAGTCCTCAGCATTTGTTAGGATAACTCAAAGTCGTTTTTGTTTTACAGATGAAGGATAAACCCTAAAGTCATAGAAATAGTTCTATATGTGTTTTTCTGACAAAACATACACAAATTGACACAATATATGATTTTTCACTGCAGTGGAAGGGGGCTTCTCCGGGTGGCGTCAAAAAGCGATATAAATGTCCTTGACCGTCTTAACCAAACCATAGAGCTGCTTGAGCATACTTCTCCCGAGGTGGCGATATGGGATGAAGTTCAAGCTTACGCTTCTAGGTTAAATGAATTGATCAAAAAAAAATTATCAGAGCGTGAAGTTGTGTTAAGGCGACAAGAAATCAGTGTTAATCTGGATAATTTAAAGCAAGCTTTGGCATCAGAATTGGATTATCATGAAATTCCCATGTGGCGGGAGTGGTCAGTTAACAATCTTATGATTGATTCTGACCAAACGGCTCAAAACCATAACGAACTACTAACCGATTTTAGGGAGTACCTAGAAAAGTATAAACAGCTTAAAGAAACCAGGCCATCTAACATTAGTGAGGAGAATAAGTTAAACCACGAAAAAATTGATTGCTCACAGGAGATATCTCAGCTGTCTGCCAGATTAGAGCCGCTGTTTTTAACTGGACAAATGGAAAACCAGCAAGAGCAAGATAGCAAATCTGCAGAGGAAAAACCTGAGATTGAAGAAATTGAAACCAATGTGACTCCTGCCGAAGATAAAATCAAACTGAAAGAGGATGGCCAAAAACCTAAAGATAGTGAAGACCGCAATGATACAACGCCTATTATCACTAAAAATGAAGAAAAAGAAGAAACCGGAGCGAAAGTTAAGAGAACAAAAAAGAATGCCCTGTCAGAAAGTGACTTTGAAAATCTAAATCACATTGCAGAGATTTCCATTTTGATCGATGAATATGAACGAGAGAACGCTGCAGATCAGGAAGAAATATATATTGATCCCTATAGGGGATTTTTGCAAAGCTCGGAATTGGAAAAGGTTCAAAAATTCATTGAAGAAAATAAAAAGGCAAATAATAGACCAGATGATAAATATGAAGAAAAGCCCACTACAAGGGAAAATGCCGCAGATGCCGTTAATGAAAAGGGAATAAACAATGAGAAAGCTGCTAAAGAAACCGAGGAACCGGCTGCAGAGGACGCCCTTCAAACTAGTGGCAAATCAGATCTGAAGGAAGACACGGAATCAAAGGAAAGCGGTTTCACCCGAGACCAGGTTGCCGAAACAAATGAAAACGTAAATCTTGTTGATCTTAGCGGATCTGAAAGCGATGATAAAGATAGACAGAAAGAAACTCTGGAGCCATTTTCAGACCAAGGCTCTCGCCCCAATGAGTCTGGACCCAATGAGTCTGGACATGATAATACTGAACATCCTGATCCATCACCAATTAATCCACCGAAAGAAGAACATTCAAAGTCAGAACCCATAAATGAAATCTCAGATGATACTCTGTTAGAAGCGCATTTGTCACTTAGGCAGACATGCGGCAGTCTCTGTTCCGAACGCGACACACTGGCCCAAGCTTGGCTGGCTGTAAAGTATGCGGGAGAAGTAGGAATAGGGCATCTGATTCACTTACCTACACTTATGCAGATTGAAATTGTACACTGGCATTACTGGATGTACAAAAATAGATATTACGACAAAGAAAAACCTTTAATGCGTGTTGAAGAAATTGTAGCCAGTATGACAGATAGTGATTTAACATATACGCAGCGCTGTCTGCAGGTTGCCAGCCTGGTTCCACTTTTATTGTTGGATGGCGTTGAAAGCTGCTACGGCCCGCTTAAAGGATGTCGTACAGATGATCTCCCGTCTACCATTGGAGAAATCAAGGATACAGCAATAAATTATTGGGAAGAAGTCTGGCGGCCCATACAGCAAGGACAAGGCCACCATGAAATGAAAAGAATAGCACAAAACTTGATTGATGCATTTGACAAGGCAAGGAAATCCAAATTCACTTATTACCTGGCTAACAGAATAAAAGATAAATTATTCCCACAGGAAGGTATTGGGGAGTTTAGCTGGTTACTTAACGAGCTGGAAAAAGGCACACCCTCTAAAAAGATGCGTGAGTGGTGCCGAAACTACAACCCTGAAAAGGACCTTCAAAGGCTGGAAAAGAGCATTAGTGTCACTGATAAAACCGAGGGTGTACAAAAGCGAAAACTTCTAGGGCATATGAATACCATATGGCAGGCATCACGCGACTGGATCCATACTTTTGATAATGAAGAACAAAACATAGACAGTAAACATGAATGGTCTATGAATAAACTTTCTTCTGCGGTAAGGGAAAATTGTAACCGGTGGCAAGAAAGCCTGCAAGAGTGGGATAAAGACCTGGCGATAGCCTCAAGCTGGACAAATTGGTGCCTTCTGGATATCGCTGCTGCATTGGGGGTTCAAGATGATGAATGAGCTTTTAAAAGAATGGTGGGAAAGATTTGATTTAGAGGCGGATGATTTTGTTTTTTGGCCCGAATTGTATCCCAACTTACTGGATACAGATAATACTAATACCGCCCCATCTTTAGAGAAGTTCATCAAGTTACTCTCACCGGAAAACAAAGCCAGCAGCCCCGAGCAAGCTTTTCAAACTTACATTAACAAAGGGGAATTGGCTGCTGCCCGGCGAGTCATGGAATTATTTAATTTCAAAGACAAAAGCTTTAATACTACTTTGATAAGAGAAAAAGATGAACAAAAACGTAGGTTGGACCACATCATTTCCGAAATCACTTCCATGATGAGAGAAGGCCATAAACTAAATCTTTCTCCACAAGAAATATCAAGTTATAATGAACAGCTCGAAGAATTCAAGCGACTTCAAACGATTGAACGCCTTGGCCCCGCAGCACAGATTATCCAAGAGCAAAAATCCTTATTGGAAGGAACATTAGAAAAAACACACCGCATAATCGATGAAGACATTAAACAGCTGAAAAACAGCTTGAATACTAATTCTCTAGGAAAGCAAATCAAGCACAGTGCAGCATATCACCTGAAAAAGGCAGCACAGTTTAAAGAAGATGATGAATTGCGCCTGGCCTTGGAGGCCGTTGATAAAGCTAGAATTGTGTTGGAGGGCCAAGTTAGTGAGGTGCTGCCTGTAAGGACAGAAGATAATTATTTCCGACACCCTGAAAAATTTCCTGACCATGTATATGTTAACGATGTTCAGAAATGGCTGACGGGGAAACAGCCATATATAGAAGCTGAGCGGTCAGAAGGATGGCAGAAGTTTCTGGAAGAGTGGGCCCCAAATATGCGGGTAGGCTCTAAGGATGAAGATCAGCAGCGCTTTAAAAACGTTTCCAAATGCCTTACTGCTTTTAAAGCTATTGATAACCGCAAAATAAAGGGGCGAATGACTCAACCTTGTCACTTTACAAGAGCGTTATTTCAGTGCTTGCCCGTAGGCGTTAACTTTGCCCCGGAAAAGTTTATGTCAATTCCACATGCCAATGAGGATAACCTTGGCGTAGGCTTCTGCAAAATGGGTATGTTTTGGAAGGGTTCTTTTTTGCATGAAGATAAGTTAGGGGGAAGGGGGCTTCCGTTTTTGATTTGGAAGAACCCACGTCAATATGATCCAGGTGCCTTTCTCCCGGCGTTAAAGGCCTACGGCTTAGGGGATCAAATAGGCGTTGTATTTACCACTGAAGATAGTATTCCAATGCAACACAGGTTAAGTTTCAAAGACAAGTTTCCTAATTTAGCCCTTTTTGACGGTCAAACACTGCTCAAAGTATTGATAGCACCTACGGCCACGGAAAGCATGAACCGGTTTGTGGCTGAGATAGCCTCTCAAATTCGGCCTCAATTAATTAACCCCTTTATGCCCAGTGGACCGGCAAGCGGCGCCATGTTTTTCGGCCGTGAAAACTTGATGGCGGAGCTTTTGGACCCCAATGGACCATCAGTTATCTTTGGAGGCAGAAAACTGGGTAAATCCTCACTTTTGAGGGCCTGTCAGCGCAAGTTTCAAGAAAAGAACAAACGGTTTCATATAGCTATATATATAGATATCTTTAATCGCGGTATTATTAGGGGGTCCGGGATTGAGGTCCTTAATAAAATATTGGATGAACTTCGCTCCCATCCTATAACAAATAACGGTGGGGTGGTTGAACAGGAGCTTTCCGGGCTTTTGCAGGTTGAAAATTGTAAGCAGTTTGAAGATCAGATTAAAACTTTATGTAGGAACTTGCCCAAACACAAATTCCTTTTCCTTATCGACGAAGCTGACGCATTTATGGATTCCCTTTCGGGGCGGATACAAAGTTACCTTTCACCTGACGAAATGAACATTGGCCGGAGTCTAAGAGGGCTGCATTTTGAAACCTATGGTCAAGTTGATTTTATCTTTGCTGGCTTTCAAGAGATTAACCGGGCAGCAAATGACCCCAATGGCCCGTTTGTTAATTTTAAAGGTAAGCCTACGGCAATTCAGGCGCTGGAAAGGGAAGAGGCTTACGAGCTGGTAGCCAGCTCTTTGAGCCTTTTAGGTTTGAAGTTTACCCGCCCCTGGCTTATCGAGAGGATTTTGGAGTACACCGGAAACCACCCAGCTTTAATACAGGACTTTTGTCAAAGGCTCTTTTACCGGGTGAGAGACCGGACTTCAAATTACGATACAGCCCCTTATCCCATAGAAAGCTATGACGTTGACAGCGTCTTTTCCGATGCAGACTATCGTAAGCAGCTAGTCAATATGATTGAAATGAACCTCCTTGGTCACTCCAGAGCAAAGCGTATTTTAAAACTAATCCTCTATTTGTGGATACACTGGTTATACAAACCCAGCAACTGGGGTCATAACCGGGAAATTGTAACCCCCAAAGAGCTTTATGAAAATCTGGAAGTGTATTTTGGACGCGACAGTATACGAAGCCATATAAACTTTAATGAGGTACAAGAATACCTGCACGACCTGGAGGTTCTTGGAGTATTAAAAAGGACTGATTTAGGTGGATACTACCTAAATAATCAGTACTATGCCCAGTTATTGTATGAAAATGAGTATTTAGAGACCGCAATAAACAAAATCTGGGAAGATCTAACCCAGGTTTCCAGTGAGCCATCACGGCGGCAAATTAAATGTGAAGAGCCGGTTGGCCAAATGCTTTCGCCCTTAACCGGCGATGATGAAGATGTTTGGCAGCGCATGACTGGAAAACAGGTTTGGTTTATGGGTTCTTCATTAATGGGGAAGAGCCTGATAACAAATTGGTTGAGACAACTGCCCGGCGTTAGAGACGAAACCGCTTTAAATTTAACGGTAGATCTAAAGAAATGCAAATCAGCACAGGACTTACTGGATGCATTAGGAAGCAAACTAGGTATGGCTGCTCCTGTGTCCAAACTGGATGTTCAAAATAAGTTGGTAGAGTGGTCACAGGATGTTTCCATAGATCAGCCGGCGATATTGATCTTGGAAAATGCGGACGGCTTCAACCTCGAGGATTGGCTTGAGTGGAATGGTGGAGGCATTATTGAATGGCTATACATGCTTTATAAAGTCTGCAGCAAGAGGATCAGGTTTGCGCTGACTGGAACTTACGGCTTAGCCAGGATCTGGAATGATTGGGGCGAAGAAGAACGCATTGAAAAGATTGTTGCTCCCATTTTACTAAAGCGCTTTAGTGCCGGTGAGAAAGACCGCTGGGTGGATGCAAGCGGCCTGGTTGCTGCGGATGATGCTTCACAGCTGCTCTGGGATTACGCGCAAGGGGATCCTCGAGTACTGACGGCGTTTATTAAATTCATGAAACTTCAAGGGAAACCTGAGTTTGACTGCAAAGAAGTTAAACAATTTAAAGAAGAGGTTTTAAGTAAAGAGGTAAACACATCATGGAAAGATCAAATCAATGAAGCAGCATCCCAAATGGATAATAAAGCTAGGGCAGCTCTTATGGTATGCCGTAAGTGGGCTTTATTTGATCCTGACTTTAAAACAATAAGCCAACCTGTACTGGAACTGCTCCTTGATGACGGCACGGAAATTATTGAGGAAGTGGCTTCGTCACTCAATATGCCGGAAATTTTGTCTTGGTCTTATTTCCAGTGGGAACAAGAAATTAAGCTTCTAGTGGATTTGAATGATTTAATGCCTCCGGCAGCACCGCAGGATGGAGAAATTGCTCAAATTGCAGAAAAGGATCTTTGGCACAGATTGGTGTGTGGAGAATGAACGAAAACTGGCTGCCAAGCGAGAAGAGGCTGCTGAATCAACTGGAGATTGACCTTGTGAAAGAAGGCAACAGTGTTTTGCTAGTGGCGCCGCGTGTAGCAAAATTTCAAGAGGCAATAGCATATTTGACCAATAAATTTTGGGACAGCCACCTCTCCCAAACCACATTTTTTGATACCGGGCAGATAAGCTCCCCAGCCGAGACACTACAGAGGGTTTGTTATCTGGATAACCCCCTTTTCTCTCCATCGGCATTGAATAATATAAACAAAGATTACCCCTTTATTGTGATCTTCGACAATGTTAGCCCGCCGGAGAAAAAGTCTCTGGAGCAGCTTTTACTCGAGTGGAGTAATTATATTAAGGAAGGACACAAAGAGCTGGAATTGGGGAGAGGGTTGCGTGTTCTTTTCTGCTTAAACCAGGAGTGCCTTGATTGGATAAACTTAACCGGCATCCCCGATCCTTTTAAAATGGTTTTCTGGCCAACGCCTAGTTCGCAAGAGTTAGGGGATTATGCTGTTGAAAAGCTTTACGATAATTTCCCTGAAGATGAAGCTTGTGTACAGTTTTTAAAAGGCCAGTGTCTTAATATGGCCGGCTGTATCAAACAAAATGTTGATGAGGCCATACGCTTGGTGTTAAATATTAAAAAGAATAATACCTTTTTTCGTAAAGATACCCTGCTTAAGTGGCCAGACGACCACCACCTCGTGATTAGAGCTAAAGAGTGGCCCCGTAATGATTTGCAACAAAAGGCTACATCAGAATTAATATACAGGGGCGGAATATTACCTCTAGAACTTAAACGTGAGTTTATACAACGATTCGGGCCGGTATTGGAAGAGTTGTGGCTAGAAGGGTTTTGGTATGAAACTGCCCATTTTGGTGCGCTAACACCGGTGGCTTGCTCCGCGTGGTATTCAGGCTTTATTTTTCCGCAGGACAATTCAGCCTCAGTAATGTTTAACTCGTGTCTGGTGATTGAAAGGCAGCTTAAACACCGGTTACGCATGCTCTACAGCGAACATGAACGTGTGAGGCGTGGTGTGAAAGAGTTTCTAGATGCGGTATACACCTACCAGGGGCAATCGTGCCGACAATATATTGAACTGCAGCTTGGCAAAAAGTTTACCCAAAATATTGATTGCATTTGCAGCAGTTCATTATCGACCTTTTTAGCCTGTTTCTGTTATGTATTAGGGACTGTCTCCAAGAGAGGCCTTTTTAGCGACATGAAAAATGATTTAAACAAAAACGTAAGGGATTTTATTGACCTACGAAACTATTTGGCCCACGGCGGTAGGGCTACTTGGGAGCATTTTGATACCATGAAAAGGATAATCCCTGAAATAAGTGACCTCGGACTAGAACTCACGGGTGGGGAATTACAAATGTCCCTGGCAAATTAAAAAAAAGATGATGTCACGTGTATGTAGGACCAGTACACCCTTGTTTTTGTGGTTAACAAAAGCAAGGGTTTTATTTGTCCCGGAATCAATAATCCCCATCAATCCTGTAAGTCTCCCTTACAGAACTGGCCATCTTTAAGAATAAGAAGGCCCCGGCTGCCACATTCAGTCCAGGTACAGAAAGAGCCGCTATTATCAGCGCCACTTTAACAGCCTTTGCACCTGCGAAAACTCCTACCATGGTAAGAAACTGCTGCCTGGGTATCTCGCCCCTGGCGTAACGTTTGGCCAGGGAAGCTATCACCAGGGCAATGGACCATGCAGTCAAACCTGGGACATAATCCCACAAGGAAAGATTTATAAATGCTTAAAGGGATAAGTCCATTGAATGGCGGGTGAAAAGGTTGCAGGCGCCACAGCTCTAGTACACTATGTAGGTCTAATAGATAATTGAGTTCACCACCAACATAGCTTGATAAGCTATTACCGATAATGTTGTACAAGTTCCGCCAACCCACCCAGTAAAGACTTTCATTAATGTTTTTCTGGCAGGTTACAGCTTTACCTGGGTAACTTGCGGGTTTCCTTTTAGAAAGTCCCTCAACGGTCTTCGCTATGTCATTCCGGGGCAATCCATAGTGACCGGTAACGTAAATGATAATTTTTTCGTCTGCCCGTGAGAGTTCACTATTAATGTTCACACCTGTATTCCACAATCCACACATAGGACCACAGTAATAATCAGCCAACTGGTGGCCATATTGAAAAGGACGCGGCGTTTTTCCGTTCGAACCTTCCTTACTTCCTAGGTTAGTTAAATCAGCATCGTACTTGGCTTCTATAACGGCAGCAGTCCTTTTGCCCCCCGTTTCTTTAAGTAAGAGCAAAATATCCGGTTCCCGCATACCCGCGCCGGGAAAGCTAAACCGCGGCCAGAAAAAAACTTCCACAGATAGTAAATCTTTAATAAGTAAGGGCTGATTCTTTATATCCTTTGCCTGGCGCAGCCACGATATCAGCACCTGAGGATTATTCAAATAACGAAAAAGGGAAAAGAGGTAAGAGGTGAGAACATCCTCCATTCGACAATGCGGTGGGCGACGGGGAGAGATTTTTCCGTACCGTTCTGCTGTAAGCATCTCGTTTTCCTCCCATTACCTTTTAGAGGTTTTAAGTACAGGGATGTTTTGTTGTATAACCCAATCTTCCTCACCAACAAACATTTGCTTCATAGGTTCTGTGACCAGGCCCTCGATGGCCCTTTCACTGTCCAACGCAAGCATGTCCAAGAAATATGTCAAGGCCTCCACCGCTGAAGTGCCGTAGACTACTTCGGACCGTACAATGCTGCTACCCTTTACTTCCTGCTGGTCACAGTCCCAGCCGGCACTTCACAGCATTTCATAAATATCTCTGCGCTCGAAATCAATGGCCTTGTTCTCAAACTTAAGCAGGGAAACAGTAACCAAGGGAAAGTTTAAATTAAGCTCCGAGAACAGTTCATTGCTTTCCTCGTCGTAGTCACCCAGATGAATACAAAAACCCACGGCTTTTTTCGGCTGCCCTCTCTTGACATAAACTCTGGCAAAATATCTATGCAGCCATAAATCCGGGCACTCCAAAGAAATAGATGTTTCCCATGTAACGGCCTTATTGCCCATTGGATTAAATCTTAAGTTTTTCATTTTCTCCTCAATTAGCTGGCATATCCGTCCAATATCATCATAGATTATTCCCCTGTTTTGTACTGTTTGTATAATGGCCTTTCTCCTATCCACAGTAACCCTCCCCACATATTAGCAATGGCTCACTAAAATACCATTATTGTCCAAAAGCTGTGCAATTTCCTTTTAAATTTAAGGATATAATTTGGTTCTCATCAATGCTCGTCCGCAGCTGGCAGCTCTTGTAGTCTATCTAGTCGTCCTGATTATCTGTATCACGAATTTTTCCGATTAATTTCATAGTTAAAATAATTGGCTTAATACATATGGTCAAAATCAGGTTCGTTTTTTTGTGACGAGTGGCTGTCAAACCTGGCTATTATAATTATATCTAGTCTAAATCATCCATAACTGCCTCAAAAAACCTGTTTAAAAAGGCAGGAAATCAGAGTGTTCTTGAGAAAAACTGTAAAGTAAAAATCTAGTTGATTATTATAATGACAACCAGTTAAATATAGTTTATCTCCAACTCACCAAATTGGCTATTTGGCTACGCGACCGCTACCGCGGCAGAGCACGTGATCCACAATCGGTATAAACCTCCCCACTACACTACATGTTTAATGATTTTTGGATAAGGTACGCCGTCTGCGTAACTATTGTTGTGGTTTTACTAAAGGGAGAAGAACGCTGCCTGCCGCTCTATGAGGTCAAGATGCTACATCAATTTGACCACCCATTCGGTACTTATGAAGGCTTTTCAAGTGAAAGTAAAAGCAAACATTTAGGAATTCGGATGCAGAAAGCCGGCAGAAGTGTGAAGCTACACTGGCTTTAATGGCTGGTAAAAGTTCTAATAAGGTTTACAAACTACTTGAGTCAACAGATAATCAGTCAAAAGACACCGGCAAAAAGGGATAACCCACTGCACTCCAAAGGACTCATAAACCATGGGAGAGTTTAGCATTGGATAGAAGTAATAAAATTAAATATAAGCCTGGAAGATTTGAAAAATTATTTAAACAGTTTAGTTCAAAAATGGTAGCACAGTTTCGCGAGATCCATAATTACGCAACTAAAGAACTTGGGTTAAATTGTGTTGCCGGTGCTGTGTATATAAATTATTTTGCTAATCCCGGTAAAGTGATTTTTAAAATTGACCCCAGGCCTAAAGATGACTGTATTCATATAGCTATTTGTGATGAGGATATTGTCCCTAACGAGCTTGCTCAATATGTTACCTCAAAGCCTTCTCCCGATGACGATATCGGTTGGGGACATGGAAATTGGAAGCGATGGGCAACTATAAAAAGTGACTCAGACCTGAGATGGGCTCGTCAATTATGTAAGGCATTGTATGATGCAAACAATTAACTGAATTAGTTTAATTATAGGTGATAATGTGGTCAAATCCAGTCAGTTAATATCTGAATTTATGCAGGCTTTGCAACAGGAAATAAATGCCCTAAAAAAAGGCAAAGGCGGAAGTATGGTTAAGGTTTTCAACGGCCGCCTGCTCAGAGAGACATCAGGGCTTTTTGTTTATGTTTTTCATCTGGAGAATTTCCTCATTGCCCTGGATGATACCCCGGCAGAGATAGAGGTTGCCGGGACAAAGTGTCAGTGCCAGGTTGTATCGGTTCGCGGCATGGAGGTCCAGATTGCTCTGGAAAAGAGCTTTGGACAAAATGTCGCTGAGGCAAAGATATGGACAAATCTATGGTTTTTACTGGAGCTGTTGCGCAAAAAGTATGAGGAGGCTTTGCCCTCGGCAGATTCCAAATTTGAAATAAGTAAAAAATTGTTTGCTGGAATTGCCTCTGAACGAGTGGGTGGAGGTAGCGAGCCTGAGTATTCTCTCTCAGCCGGCGAATCACCAAATCAATCGCAAAAAAATGCCATTGCCGACTCTTTTAATAAATCCCTTGCTGTAATCTGGGGCCCGCCGGGCACCGGAAAAACTAAAACCATTGCTAAGGCGGTTCAGGCTCATCTAAATGCGGGGCGGCGGGTTTTACTAGCATCCCACGCAAATACTGCGGTGGATGAAGCTCTGGAGGATATTGCTGAGCACTTAAAGCCAACAGATTTTTATCAAGAAGGGAAACTAATTCGTCAGGGAGTCTGTCACAAAGCAACTTTGGAAAAAGATTACCCTCTGGTGATATTGGATAACATTGCAGCCAAATTGGGAGAGTCTCTTACACGGGAAAAAAATGATCTCTTATCTGAGCAAACTAAAATTGAGGGTTTCTTAAATTCTTGTAAAGGTTTAATGGAAACAAAAACTTTAGCTGAGCAGGCTTCAAAGGATTGTGATTCCCTCAAGGATTCCCTTTCGGACGTGCAAAACAAGTTGAAAAATGCCCAAAATGAGCTGAAAGATCATAAAAATGTCCAGAAAGAAAAGCGGGATAAGTTAGCGAAGGCCAAACAAGCCGGGTTTCTAAAAAGAACATTCTTGGGATTAAATCCTGAAAAGCTTCAGGGTGAAATTGACCGTCTGAGTGTTACCATTGATGCAAAGAACCGAGTTGTTTCAGAACAAAAAGCACGGTATGATGAAACAAAGTCAAAACTTACAGCTAAAGAGTCTGAGATAAAAAGACTACAAGATAAATTATCTAAGCTTATTAGTGAGTGGGGCGTCTCGGTAGAGGAATTGAATTCGGAAATAGAAAAGAAAGAAAACCGCCTTGAAGAGATAAACACTAGGCTTGGTGAAATAGATAAGGAATTGGATGAAATTCAAAAGCGTGCATTAACTGAGGCCCGTTTGGTGGCCACTACGTTGACCAAAACATTCAGTTCCAAGCAGTTTCCAGACGAGCCTTTTGACATACTTATAATTGACGAGTCAAGTATGGCCCCTCTTCCTTACATATACTGGGCCGCCGGTAGGGTGTCTTCAGCGGTTACAATAGTGGGAGACTTTCTTCAATTGCCGCCTATTTGTGTTTCCGATGATTCAATGGCCCGAAAGTGGCTGGGGCGGAGCATCTTTGATGTTCTTGGTATTAATTCTGTTAAACAGGCCACACAAGATGAGAAAGTTTCTTTTCTGGATACTCAGTATCGTATGGCGCCGGATATTGCCGGTATCCCCAATAAGTTTTTTTATCAAGGTTTTTTACACAATGGGGCAAATACAAAAAACATAATATTTGAAGATTCAATAGGCGGTAGTTCCCCTTTGGTTATGGTGGACACTACTGCAACCAGCCCTTGGTGCAGCCGCCTTTCCACCAGTGGCAGGTTTAATATATACCATGCTTTAGTTTCAACTTCAATAGCCCGAAAGTTATTAAGTGAGTCTGACGTTGATACCATAGGGATTGTTACTCCGTATAGGGCACAAGCCCGGTTAATCCAGAAAATCACTAAGGATTGGGATATCGGTGGGAAGGTGCGGGTAGATACCGTCCACAGATTCCAGGGCGGAGAGGAACAAGTTATTATATTGGACTGTGTGGAAGGGCCAGGGGTGCCTAAATGGTCTATGTTGGATGATCAACGCCAGGACTCCGCTGCCCGGTTATTGTTAAATGTAGCCTTAACCCGGGCTAAAAGTAAGGTATTCCTTGTCGCTCATAAACAGCATTTTTATTCAACTTTAAACAAGAAATCAATAATTGTAAAAGTTATTGAGCGTTTCAGCGATGTGGGAGTTGCATTATCTTCAGAAAACCTGGTAGATAACTACTTTGCCTCAGACTTTGAAAAGTGGGCCAGTGCGGTAATAGAAACGCCAGACATTATAAATGAAGATAACAGTACATTGTTTACTGAAAAGAATTTTTGGCCGGTATTTCTCAAAGATTTGCAGTCCGTCGAAACGAACCTAATAATTATGAGTCCCTTTGCCTCTCTGGCAAGGGCCGGGAAATTAATGGATTTCTTCAGAGCACTATCTCAAAAAGGAGTCAAGGTACGGGTATATACCCGCCCTCCTAGACAACAGGGGGGCTCTCTATCAGAACATGCGGAACAGGTTATTGAGCAATTGGAAACGATTGGGGTAGAGGTAATCCAAAGAAGTAACATGCACCAGAAGATTGCTGTTATTGACGACTGCATTGCCTGGGAAGGCAGCCTGAACATACTTAGCCACAGAGACACAAAAGAACAAATGCGCCGGCTTGAAGGTGAGAATGCTGTGCAAGAAGTGATAAGGAGCCTGGATTTAGATAAAGATGAAAAGCCTTTATATAGTCCAAGGGAGAGTAGAAGTCAGGCAGACGATGATTTGTGCCCCAGGTGTTTAGAAAAAGGCCTAGAAAGCAAATTGGTTCAAAGGATGGGCAGGTATGGGCCTTTCTGGGGTTGTAGCTCATTCCCCAAATGTAGATATACTAAAGATATTCGTAGAAGGCGATAGATGCAGTACGACGTTATCAAGGCACTGGGGGCGGAGTGAGGGAATTTGATTTCCCAAAGCACACAGTACAAAGTCTATTTAAGGAAAGTTTGGAGGGATTATGTGAAAGTATCGACCATATTAGACATGATTGACATAGGCGCTTTTGCCCTGCCCGAATTTCAGCGGGGTTATGTGTGGAACCGGGATCAAGTGCGCAGTTTGATGCAGTCTCTTTACAAAAGGTATCCGGTGGGAAGTCTTCTAGTATGGGCTACAAAAAGCGGAACTGCCCAAACCAGGGGAAGTGAAGCATCAAACGAAGGGGTTGTCAAGTTGCTTTTAGACGGCCAGCAGCGCATAACATCCCTTTACGGAATTATAAGGGGAAAGCCTCCTAAGTTCTTTGACGGAAACGCACAGGCTTTTACCGGGCTGTACTTTAATATTGAGGATGAGGTTTTCGAGTTTTACGCACCTACTAAAATGAAAGATAACCCCCGGTGGATAAACGTAACCGAACTTATGCAAAAGGGCATTGGATCAATAATTTCTGAGATGAATGCCCATCCAGAGTTAAGCGATAAACTAAATATGTACATAGAACGAGCCAATGCTGTTGATGGCATTAAGAATATTGATTTACACGTGGAAGAGGTTACCGGAGAAGATAAGACTGTGGATGTGGTGGTCGAGATTTTCAACCGGGTAAACAGTGGTGGCACCAAGCTTTCCAAGGGCGACCTGGCCCTGGCTAAGATATGTGCCGAATGGGCGGAAGCCCGGGAAGAAATGAAGGAATGCCTGGCACGATGGGAGCAGGCCGGGTTTTATTTCAAACTGGATTGGTTGCTTCGCAATGTAAATACCATATTGACCGGTGAAGCAATGTTTTCCGCCCTTAAAAGAGTGGATGCAGGGGAATTTCAACACGGGCTACAAAACGCTGAGAAATCAATTAATTATATGCTCAATGTAATTTCGGGGAGGCTGGGTCTTGATCACGACCGGGTAGTGGGTGCTAGATATGCTTTCCCGGTAATGACAAGATATATTATACAAAATGGCGGCAAATTTAAGGATGCCCGGGAAAGGGACAGGGTTTTATACTGGTATGTGCATAGTTTCCTATGGGGTCGTTATGCGGGTTCAACAGAATCTGTTTTAAACCAGGACCTTGGTTTAATTGAAGACCATGAAGGTGCTATAGACCGGCTAATAGAGCAGCTGCGTCGCATGCGCGGAGACCTGGTAGTGCGCCCGGAGGATTTCAGCGGTTGGAGTATTGGTGCCCGGTTTTACCCCATGCTTTACTTGTTAACACGGGTATGCGGCGCAAGGGACTGGGGAAGCGGTATTCCTCTTTCTGCCAATATGCTGGGTAAACTTAATTCGCTACAAGTGCATCATATTTTTCCTAAGAAAGTTTTGTACGAGCGCGATTACACCAGGGCCGAAGTAAATGCAGTAGCCAACTTCTGTTTCCTGACTCAGGACACCAATCTGGCCATTAGCGCAAAAAGACCGGAAGAATACTTGGCTGAAATTGAAGAGAACCACCCAGGAGCTCTGGCTTCGCAATGGATTCCTATGGACAAAGAACTTTGGAAGTCTGAAAATTATCTGGAGTTTTTGGCTGAGAGAAGAAAACTATTGGCTCAAGCAGCAAACCAATTTTTGGATGAATTGCTTAGCGGGACATCTACTGATATTACTGCGGATGATATTCCAACAAAGCTTGTCGCTGGGACTTCTACGCAGGCATCCGGTGAAGACGAAGAATTAGAAACGTTACTTGAGTGGATAGATTCAGAGGGAATCCCAGACCCGGAATTACATTACGAGGTTTCTGACCCGGAAACCGGGGACTTCTTAACAATTGTCGATGCAGCGTGGCCTAATGGAGTCCAGGAAGGCTTCAGTGAACCAGTGGCATTATTGTTAGAACGAAATGAAAAAAATGAAGAAATATTAAACCGGTGTGGTTATCGCTTTTACACAGATATTGAAAGCTTGAAGAGATACCTTGAAGATATTTTGGATGGTTCAGGATCTTCGTCTATGGCCGGGTAGGTAGATAGTTTTTTAGCTGAGTGTACGCAATATCGATCAGTTATTGGCATGGAGAATATTGGTTGCCACAGTACTGTAAAGTCTAAAACTGTGGCAACCTAATCACCAGAATTTAATATAATTGTCATTGCCGTGGAAAACCTTAAGGAGTAATTAAATTGAACAACATACTTTATTTTAATTATTTGCAAATAAGGATTTTCCAGCTCTTCTTGTTTTCCACACGAATTTTCAAAGTAATTTATTGGTTTGACACATAATACGGAACCACCGTTATTTATAATGGCCCCAAGAAACGAGACACGATTTGGCAGGGGATAAGCGACACCAACCAAGAAGCATATTAGGAATGGAAAGGAGCATGTCCCATGCCAAAAAAAACAGTTTTCACCAGAACAAAAACTACAAATTGTCTTAGAAGCCCTCAAAGAGGAACGCCACATTGCCGATATTGCTTCCGAATATGGAGTTCATTATAGCGCCATACATCGTTGGAAGAAAGAACTGCTAGAAGGTGCTGACAAAGTATATGCCACCTCTAAGAATGCCAAGGCTGTTGCCAAAGAAAAGAAGCAGCAGGAAGAAACCATTGAAAATCTATATGCTCAAGTTGGCCGTCTGACAACACAGTTAGATTGGCTTAAAAAAAAATCTGGCGGAATCTTACCCCGTGAATGAACGAAAAGCCATAGTGGAATGGGATAATATTGATCCACACTTGACCATCAAGGCCCAAGCGCAACTCCTGTTGGTAAACCGCACCAGCCTTTACCGAACGGCTAAAGAAGTATCGGAACAGGAAGTTCAGATAAAACATCTCATCGATAAGATTCATACGGAAAAGCCATTTAAGGGGTCAAGAACCATCAAGGATGATATCAATGAGATGAACCTGGGCTTTAAGGTCAATCGCAAGCGTATTCAGCGCTATATGCGGGAAATGGGTATTCGAGTCATCTACCCCGGCCCTAATTTGAGCAAGCGTAACAGGGC
>Ga0182238_1000128_pt1 | contig 25245 bp, 25 predicted proteins | sample hydfrates6_PW_90_FD_132439 | JGI IMG/M metagenome (GOLD analysis project Ga0182238, IMG submission 132439) | Subsurface microbial communities from deep shales in Texas, USA - hydraulic fracturing test 6_PW_90 | ecosystem: Environmental > Aquatic > Deep subsurface > Shale gas/oil reservoir >... | reverse complement strand
TCTCTATATTTCCAAAAATTAATAGTTATGTCTTAAGTTTCTACTTTTCTAGTTCAAAGAAATATGAAAAACTGCGAATAAGCGAGTATTAAAGAGATAAATTTAATTTATAGAGGGAGGTTATATAAATGGAGTATAATGGTGTATGGACTCTTGGAGAAGCAAGAGACGGAGAAATTAAAGAAGTATCATTTGAGTTATTAAGCAGAGGACGCAAATTAGCAGATAAATTGGACGAAGAGCTGGTTTCATTAGTCATTGGAGATGGAATTACAGATGAGCAGGCAGAAGAATTGATTAAAAGTGGAGCCGATAAGGTCTATTTAATGAACGCTCCTGCTCTAAAAGATTTTATTGCTGAAAATTACAGTAATGTGATCGAAGATTTAATCAAAGAATACAAGCCGGAGATTATTCTGGCAGCAGCAACCTCAATGGGTAGAACAGTTATGCCCTATATAGCGATTAAAACTAATGCCGGCCTAACAGCTGACTGTACAGAATTAGATATCGAAGAAGATACAGGCAACTTACTGCAGACCAGACCTGCTATCGGTGGAAATATTTTAGCTACAATTAAATCACCAAATCACAGACCACAGATGGCAACAGTTAGACCTCATTCAACCAAACCGGCCGAAAAAGACGAAAGCCGTACCGGTGAGATAGTCCATCTTAAGCTTGACAGTTCACTCCTTGACGGCAGAGTTAAAAAGCTCGGCTTCCGCAAAAATGAAGGAGATGCGGTTAACATCCAGGATGCAGATGTAATTGCAGCTGGAGGTAAGGGAATGAAAAAAGGTGAAAACTTTGCCATGATCAGAGAGCTTGCCGGCTACTTTGACGGCGCTGTTGGGGCTTCCCGTGATGCAGTTGATAGAGACTGGATCAGCTACCCCTATCAGGTAGGTTTAAGTGGTAAAACAGTTACCCCTAAACTCTACTTTGCGATTGGTATTTCGGGAGCAATTCAGCACTTAGCCGGAATGAAGACCTCGGAAAATATTATTGCAATTAACGAAGACCCTGATGCAGATATCTTTATGGTCTCAGACTTCGGTATTGTAGGCGATTTATTTGAAATTGTACCTGAACTGAACAAGCAGCTGGCTGAGGAGGTAAAATAATGAAATATAATCCTGTAACTGAGGAAATCTTAGCAGAACTAAGAGAAATTGTGGGCGAGAAAAATGTCCTAACTGATGAAGAAAAAATAGAAGCATATTCTCACGATGAAACACCGGCTGAGCAGTATGCTCATATGCCGGAAGTTGTACTGACTCCAAATACTGCCGAAGAAATTGCAGCAGTAATGAAGCTTGCCAATAGAGAACTGATTCCGGTAACTCCATCTGGTGCGCGCAGTGGACTTTCCGGGGGAGCGATTCCAGAGCACGGTGGAATTGTAGTTTCAGTAGAAAATATGGATGAAGTTATAGAAATTGACTATGATAACCTGATGATGGTTCTAGAACCCGGTGTAGTAATGAACAGTGTTAATGAAATGCTCGAGGAGAGCGGCCTCTTTTTTGCCGGTTATCCAATGAGTGTGGAAACCTGTTATCTCGGTGGTAATATTGCCGAAAATGCCGGTGGAGGTAAAGCTGTAAAATATGGTGTTACCGGCCGCTATATAATGGGGCTGGAGCTTGTAACTCCAACTGGAGATATTGTTCAGCTTGGCGGCAAGCGGGTTAAGGATGTAACCGGTTATGATATTAAACAGCTGATTGTTGGCTCAGAGGGTACTTTGGGGATTGTAACTAAAGCGACTATTAAGTTAATGCCTAAGCCAACTCAGCGGGTTGGACTTTTAGCCCTCTTTAAAGATGAGGAAACAGCTATTTCTACAGTACCTAAAATTATGACAGAAGGTGGAATTATTCCAACCAGTATTGAATTTATGGATAAACTTTCTGTTAAGACTTCCTGTGACTATTTAAATGAGCATTTGCCCTATCAGGACGCAGGTGCTATGCTTTTAATAGAGGTTGACGGGATTAAAGAAGATGTGGTTAATAGTGACAGTGAGATAATCGGTGAGCTCTGTTTGGACAATGATGCAATCGAAGTTTATGTGGCAGATAACCACACAACTCGTGAGCGGATCTGGAGTGTGCGCCGGAATATTGCTGAGGCTTTCAAAGTTGTCAGTCCTCATCAGAGTTTAGAGGATATTGTGGTGCCGACTGCCAATATACCTAAACTAATGCCCTATCTTGATCAGATTTCTAAAAAATATGATATTCAGATTCCCTGCTATGGTCATGCTGGTGATGGTAACTTACATGCTACCCTGGTTAAAAACCCTGACCATTCAATGGAAGAATGGTATAAGATTGAAGAAGAGGCTTTAGTAGAATTATACGAAGCGACCAGAGATCTCGGCGGTACTTTAAGTGGAGAGCACGGAATCGGCTCCAAGCGTAAAAAGTATATGGAAATGATGATGAGCCCGGCTGAACTCAACTTAATGCGCGGCATCAAAAAGGCCTTTGACCCGAACAATATTATGAACCCAGGCAAGATTTTTGACATGGTTGATTAGTTTAAGATAAATTTCACTTGTACCGGGTACAATAACACGTTTTTGTACCCGGTACAAATAATTACGGTACCACATAAAAAGGAAGTGAATTTTAAATGAAGCAGATTAAATTTCCTTTCGGCAGAAAGGAGTTAGAACTTGAGGTAGAAGAGGAGAGGCTCAGAGGAGTCCTTTTATCTCAGGCTCATAAATTTGAGGCAGAAAAATCTGAAACAGAAATTGTCAAAGAAGCGATGGAGAATCCTATTGCCAGCAAAAAGCTTTCAGAGCTGGCCCGGGGTAAAAAAGAGATTGTAATTATCTCCAGTGACCACACCCGACCGGTCCCCAGCCATATTACAATGCCCATTCTTTTAGAAGAAATTAGAAAAACTGCACCTGAGGCCGAAATCACAATTTTAGTAGCAACCGGCTTCCACCGTGCTTCAACAGATGAAGAACTGAGAGACAAATACGGGGACGAAATAGTTGACAGTGTTAATATCGAAATGCACGACAGCCGGGATGAAGAACAAATGGTTAATCTGGGGCAGCTCCCCTCCGGTGGAGATATGCTCTTAAATAAAACTGCAGTTGAGGCTGACCTTTTAGTAGCAGAAGGTTTTATTGAGCCGCACTTTTTTGCCGGTTTTTCCGGTGGGCGCAAGAGTGTGCTGCCCGGGGTGGCAAGTAAAACTACAGTTTTAGCCAACCACTGTGCAGAATTTATCGACAGCCCCAATGCCAGAACAGGTAATTTAGAGGGAAACCCAATGCATAAAGATATGCTCTATGCAGCCAAGTCAGCCGGCCTGGCTTTTATTTTAAATGTAGTTATTGACGCGGAGAAAAAAGTGATCAATGCTTTTGCCGGTCACCGCGAAAAAGCTCATTTAAAAGGTACAGAATTTGTTGATTCGCTGGCTGGAGTTGACGCTAAACCGGCCGATATTGTTGTGACAACTAATGGGGGATATCCACTTGATCAAAATATTTATCAGGCAGTTAAGGGGATGACAGCAGCTGAGGCTACCTGTAAAGAAGGTGGAGTAATCATTATTGCTGCCGAATGTTCTGACGGGCACGGTGGAGAGGAATTTTATCAGACTTTCCGCGATACAGATAGTGTTCAGGAAATTATGGATGATATTTTAGCCCGCGGCCGCAAGGAGACAGTTCCTGATCAGTGGGAGACTCAGATTCTGGCCCGTATTATGCTCAAATTTAAGGTAATTATGATTACTGACCCTACCCAGAGACAGATAGTAGAGGATATGGGAATGGACTGGGCTCAGGATCTAAAAGCGGCAGTTAAAAAAGCTGAAGGAATGCTTAAAGCAGAAAGTCCGACAATAACAGCAATTCCCGATGGTGTTTCAGTAATAGTAAGACAGTGAAGCTAACAATTACCAGACAGTTTTAAAATTGCTGTCTGGTTTAATTTTAATTTATTACATTGTTCTTTTTTTCACTATAACCAGGTCCAAAACGGTCGTTTTGGACCTGGTTCAAATATATCAGTATAAATATCTCGGTGTTAAAAAATTACTTTTCATAAACTTAAATTTCTGATATGATTAAAGCGAATAGAGGTTAAGATAACTTTAACATTCAGGAGGACTTTAATTGTTAAGTAACTTTGAACTGGAGAGGCGTCTCAGATACTTTTCTCTGATTCTTTTTTTCAGCTTTATTATAAAATATAATTATTTAATGCTGCAGATATTTTATGCTCCATCTCTGACAGCTTTAATCATCCGCAACTTATTTTTTGCAATTTTTTATTTAAAATTTATTGAACCTCTGCTTATTTCTAAAAAGATAAGACAGAGGTTGTTTTTCATGCTCTTTTTCTTCAGTTTTTTCTTTATAGCTAACTACTGGTATAATCAGTATTTTGGCAACTTTTTGAGTGTCAGCGATATTTTTTCTGGTGAGGGAACCGGAGACTTTTCGATGTACCAGGTCTTATTTACTCAGATCTTTAGATTTAGAGATATTGTTATTATTTTAGATATGGCACTGCTTGGACTGTGGGGATTTAATTCACTTCCTGATTTGCGATTAACCTATGACTGGGGTTTCTGGAAGAGATCTCTTTCCCGGCTGCCGCTCAAAAACACAACAGCTTTTGCTCTAATTTTTGTGCTTTTATTAGTTCAGGTTGTGGCGGGCAGCTATATTATGGGTGGGGAAAGCCCAAGCGAGCTCTATCAGTCTGGAACATCCTATCTTGCTTCTGTTTATGGGATTTTACCTCTTTATACAATCGAAGCTTACAGTTATTTTACCCGGGAAGAGGAGAAACCGCGCCCTGAGCTAAAAAATGTTCCTTATTACAGGAAGCAGACTCAGCTCAGCGGGATTAAATCTCTGCCCCAAAATACTAATGTAATTTTAATTCAGGTGGAATCACTTGATGCAGCAATTATTGATTACCGTGAGCAGGGAAAAGAAGTTACCCCATTTCTAAATCAGCTTAAGGAGCAGAGTTATTATTTTGAAAATTTTTATGCCCAGAAGGTAAATGGGAGCTTTGATGCAGATTTATCAACTCTGACTTCTTTATATCCGGTTAACCGAAGTTATGTTTTTAGAGACATAGATCTGGGTGAATTTCAATCACTGCCCCTGCTTTTAAAAGAAAAAAATTATCAGACCCTGGCATTTCATAATAATGACCGCAACTTTTTTAATCGCGCGGAGGCCTATCCTGATCTTGGCTTTGATCATTTTTACAGCCAGCGGGCATTTAAAGAGGAAATTTATCCGGTGCCTGAAGATAGAGGCCTCGGGATAAATGATTATGACTTTTTCAACTCAGCAGCAGAAATAATTAAGGAAGCTGACCAGCGGGAAGAGCCGTTTTTTGCCTATTTAATTTCGCTGACCAGCCATACTCCTTTTAATTTTTACCCCAAAACAGCTGTAGAAGATTTTGCTGAAGTCAATAATAATCTTGTCCATAACTATTTTAAGTCTATTAACTTTCTGGACAGCTCACTTGGAAATTTCGTTTCTAAACTGGAAGCAGCCGGGGTGATGGAGAATACACTGCTTGTCATTTATTCTGACCATGAATCTGAAATTAAGACGATGGAATATGAATCAGGCCGAGATTTTACTCTCTGGCGCAATGTAAAAATTCCCTATCACATTCCTTTATTTATCAAACACCCGCAGCTGGAGAATAAAAGTTTTGAGCGGGAGGGAACAACTACAGATATAGCGCCTACGGTTTTAGATTTACTAGGCTTTAAAGAACTTCCCGAGCAGTTTGTGGGTAGGTCGCTATTTCTGGAGCAGAATGATCCAATTTTATTTCTGCATGAGACACCTCATGTTTTAAAGGATGGCCAGCTTTTTATTAAAGAACTGGATGAGCTGATTAAAGTTGGACACCTAACCGATCAGGAGAAGGAACTGAAATTCTCAGAGCAGAAGATTGAGGAACTGACTGAAATAATAAATTATATGCGTGATCTCTTTATTATCAATCAGGGAGAAATTTTCAGGGAGGTGGAATAATTAAATATTTTATAATAATTACCGCATTAATTTTAATATTTGCAGTAATATATTTTGAATTCTATTATTTAATTCGACCTTCCCGCCTGGGTAAAGAAATTATCAAAAAATATAATTTTGACTACCCGGTTCTGGTAGCTCACAGAGGTGCATCATATAATGCTCCTGAGTCCACTCTTCCTGCTGTCAAAATGGCTCTGGAGAGCGGTGTTGATTATATTGAACTTGATGTTCAGCGGACCAAAGACGGAGAACTGGTTATATTTCACGATACCAATCTTCTGCGGCTGACTGATGCCAGTCAGGTATTTCCGGAAAAAAAGAGCTATGAGCTGCAGAATTTCACCCTGGCGGAATTGAGACAGTTAAATTATGGAGCCTGGTTTAATATAAGTTATTCTGAGCGGGCTAAAGATTCCTTCAGTGAACTAACTATTATGACCCTGCAGGAGGTATTAGAATTTGTTGATCCTGTTAATACAGGGATTGGACTGGCCCTGGAATTAAAGAGTCCCTATCTGTATGAGGGAATTGAAGAAGAAATTGTTAATCAACTGGAAGAGCAGAAGATTGATGAAAAAGAGTCTGAGCCTCCCAGGGTACTTTTTCTGTCCTTTTCACCGGCAAGTCTAAAAAGGCTCTCAGAACTGCGGCCTGATTCACCGCGGATACTTTTGACCAGGAGGAATTTTGTTTCGCCCAGGCGCTGGCAGGGCTGGCTTGATATAACAGAAGAAGTTGCCGACGGCATTGGTCCCAAGGGTCATGTTAGTTTTCCCTGGTATATAGGGGCTGCTCACAAAAGAGGCTTATTTGTTTTTCCCTATGTGATTAACCGTTCCTGGCAGTTGAAGATATTTTCCTGGTTCAGCGCTGATGGCTATATTACAGATCGACCTGAAATGCTGGCCAATTTTTATGACAGAGTTCAGGAATTTGGGGAAAATGTGGGTGAGTTTGGTGATGAAATCCTCGAAAATGATGAGCAAGAAAGTGAGCAGGACTCTAATGAGGAAAAAAATAATAATTAATTTCCATATTTAATGGAATTATCTAAAAAGTTTATGATATAATTTAAATAATCGATATTTATAATTTGAAAACATTTTCAAAGTAAATTTTAGCAATTTGTTAAAGCTGAATAATGAATTTTATTTATTCTAAAATTAGGAGGGTCAATTTATGCAGAATTTTACTTTTCAGAACACAACTAAGATAGTTTTTGGTAAGGGTACTGAAGAAGAAGTCGGTGAATATACAGCCAAACACGGATCTAAGGTGCTGCTGCACTACGGTGGCGGCAGTATCAAAAAGTATGGAACTTATGATAAAGTAGTTAAATCTCTGGAAAAAGCAGGGGTTGAATATGTTGAACTGGGTGGAGTTGAGCCTAACCCAAAACTTTCACTAGTTAAAGAAGGAATTAAACTGGCTCAGGAGGAAAATGTAGACTTTATCCTGGCAGTTGGTGGAGGAAGTGTAATTGATTCAGCCAAGGCAATTTCCGTTGGTTATTTTTATGATGGAGATGTCTGGGATTTCTTTACCAGAGAGGCCGAAATTACAGAGGCGCTGCCAATTGGGGTAGTTTTAACTATTCCTGCTGCCGGAAGTGAATCCAGTGACAGTGCTGTAGTTACAAAAATGGAGGGAATGTACAAAAGAGATATTGGCTCTGAGCTAATCAGACCTCAGTTTGCAATTATGAACCCTGAGATTACCTTTACTCTCCCAAATTATCAGACTGCCTGTGGTGCAGTAGATATTATGGCTCACATAATGGAGAGATACTTTACCAATACAGAAAATGTAGAATTGACCGATAGATTATCAGAACAGGCTTTAAAAACAATTATTAAGAATGTCCCGGTTGTACTTGAGGATAACGAAGATTATGCGGCCAGAGCTGAAGTTATGTGGACTGGAACAATTGCCCACAACAATTTACTGGGAACCGGTAGAGAAGAAGACTGGTCCTCCCACGGGATTGAGCATGAGCTGAGCGGTATTTACGATGTTGCTCACGGTGCCGGTCTGGCAGTTGTTTTCCCGGCCTGGATGAACTATGTTTATCAGCATGATTTAGAGCGTTTTGCTCAGTTTGCCGTCAGAGTCTGGGGTGTAGATCCTGACTTTAAGGATTTAGAATGGACAGCCCGCCAGGGAATTAAAAGGACAAAAGAATTCTTTAGCTCGATTGGAATGCCGGTTACTCTGGAGGAACTTGATATTCCAGCCGACAGACTGGAAGAAATGGCACAGAAAGCAACTGAAAATGGACCGATCGGTAACTTTGTCAATTTAGATACAGAAGATGTCTTAAATATATATAAGAGTGCACTAAAATAATGGCTGGAGGTGCCTAAATGCTGCAGAAATTTTCTGCCTTTATCTTTTTATTAATTGTCTGGTTTATCTTTGCAGGAAAAATAACGGTAGATGTTTTAATAATAGGCAGTGCAGCTTCACTTCTGGTAACACTATTTTTTAGTGATATGTTATTCAGGGAAGTTCACCGTAAACTTCCCTGGTATCACTATCTGCGTAAGCTGGCACTTTTATTATTGTTTATTCCTGTATTTTTTTATGAAGCGATAACAGCTGCTTTAAAAGTTTCCAAACATGTTTTTGAAAAAAATCCTTCCTTTAATCCTGGAATTGTTAAAGTTAAGACTGAACTTACTGATATCACTGGTTTGAGTCTGCTGGCCAATCTCATTACACTGACTCCAGGAACATTAACTCTCGACTATGATAGAAGCGAAAAGGCCTATTATATCCACTGGATTGACGTGGAAACAGTGGAAGAGGCCGAGTTGAAAAAGAAAATAATTGCTCGTTTTGAGCGCTGGGTAGGAGTGATCTTTAGATGATTATGGGACTTGCTATTTTTTTCACTATACTTTCAATCATAGTCTCTTACAGAGTAGTTGTGGGACCGACTATTACAGACAGGCTGATCGGTGCTGATACAATTGGAATTTTTATGTCTCTGGTGATGCTGATGATTGCTTTAGAATATGATATTAGTTTACTGGTAGATATTGTGCTGGCTTATGCTGTTTTGTTATTTATTGATATGTTGATTTATGCTAAATACTTTGAACACGGGGAGCTGTATAGATAATGCCAATTAGATTAATAGCTGCCTATTTTTTAATGATAACTGGATCCGCTTTTGCAATAGTAACTGTACTGGGGCTGCTGAGATTTCCTGATGTCTATACCAGAATTCATGCCGGGGCGGTGGTGCTGACTATTTCTGCGGTACTGGTAACTATGGGAACTGCAATTTATGTCTGGGATCTCTTTTTGAGTGCAAAGATAGTTTTAATCGGAATCTTTTTTCTTTTTTCTAATCCGATGGCCACCCATGCCATTGCCCGGGCTTCTTATAAGCGCCAGATTGCCCTGCCGGAAGAATATGAGATTGATGCTTATTCTGATTATTTAGGGAGAGATGCTTAATGGCTGTGCTGGAGATTATTCTGGTCATATTTTTAGTCTTTTCGGCACTGATGGCTGTTTATTTTGATGAAGAACTGATTTCTATAATTTTTCTCTCTATATTTTCTTTAGTTTTAACAGCATTATATCTGCTGCATAAGGCTGCCGATGTTGCTCTGGCAGAAGCTGTGATTGGTGCTGGTTTAAATACAGCAATTTTTATGAGTGCAATCAGTCAGATAAGACACGGAGATTCCGACTGAAACTCAGCCGGAGGTGTAAATTTTGAATAAATTGATGAAAAAAATAATGATTTCAGTAGTGCTGACCGGAGTTGCCTTTGCTTTATATCAAAATTTTTCGCTGATGCCCGAATATCAGGGCTTAAATGAGGGGCTTTCTAATTATATTATCAAATCCGGGCTTAATGATACAGGTTCACTTAATCTAATCACTGCTGTGCTTTATGATTACCGGGCCTTTGACTCGCTGGGGGAGAGTACTGTTATCTTTGGAGCAGTCAGTGGGATTGTTCTTATTTTATCCCGTAAGATGCTGCCTGTTTCTTCTAAGGGACTTTCTTTTATTGTCAAAAGAACCCTGGGGATTATGACTCCCTTTATCGCTCTTTTTGGCTTTTATGTAATTACCCACGGCCACCTGACTCCAGGTGGAGGTTTTCAGGGGGGAGTAATTCTGGCTGTAATTTCAATTATTTTTAGTATTGTCTATGGTAGTGCCTTTGATTACCGCCGTTACAGTCCTCAAACTAAAACTCTTTTTGAGACTGGTGGGGCGCTGACCTTTCTGGGACTCGGACTGGCCGGAATTTTAATGGAAGGTGCCTTTTTACAGAACTTAGGCTTTTTAACTGCAGAAACTGGGACTCTAATTTCTGCCGGCAGTATTCCCTATATCAATATTGGTGTTGGTTTTAAAGTGGGGGCGGGACTGGCGATAATTTTTTACAGTATGATTCAAAAAACTTTTGAGGAGGATTTTTAATGTTTAATAATTTAATATTTATTATCCTCTTTATGCTGGGCTTTTATGCTCTGATCATGAAAACAAATTTAATTAAAAATGTAATCGGTTTAAATTTAATGGAGGCAGCTGTTTTTTTCTGGGTTATTGCTTTTTCGGATATTGGTGGCGAAGTCGCTATTCATAAAATGGGCGAAGAAGTGACAAAGTTCAATGATCCTGTACCCCAGGCTTTAACCCTAACTGGAATAGTTATTGGCGCCAGTACAGCAGCTCTGCTTTTAACCTTAATTATTGAGTTAAATAAATTTAGTGGGACAATCGACCGGGATCAATTAGAGGGGTTGAATGACTGATGAGCTGGATGAATATCGAATTAATTTTATTAATCACCCTGCCTGCTCTGACTGCAGTGCTGATGTATTTCAGCCGGGACTTCAATCAGCGGGTCCGCAATTTTTTAGCAGTTTCTGGGGCTGGAGCTGAACTTTACTTAATAGTCTCGCTCTTTATTTATAATTTTGATCAGGTCAAAAATTCCAATTTTTTTCTGCAGTACACTATCGGCTATCAGGATACTCCTTTTGTAATTAATTTTGCGATGGACAATTTGAGCCTGCTTTTTTCTCTAATAGTGACTGGAGCTGTGTTTTTAATTGTTATCTTTTCAACCCAGTATATTAAGGATAAAGAGAACAGGTATTTTGGCCTCTTTTTTCTGGTCCTGGCCTCAATTCAGGGAACTATCCTGACTGCTGATCTTTTTACCCTTTATCTATTTATTGAAGCAATTACTATTTTTACAACTCCTCTAATTTCTTTTAAGAAAACTGAGGAAACAACAAGGGCAGCAATGCAGTATTTATTTTATGGAATTACCGGGGGAGTATTTTTCTTTATTTCGATTATCTTAATCTACTTTAACCTGGGAACCTTAAAAATGGCAGCAGTGGCTGAATCTTTTGCTTTAATCTCAACTCCGATGCAGCTGACAATTATTATTTTCTTTCTGCTGGCTCTACTTATTAAACTCGGGATTTTCCCCATTCATTTCTGGCTGCCGCGGGCTCACAGTGCCTGTCCGGCTCCAATCAGTGCTCTGCTTTCCGGGGTGCTGTTAAAGGTTTACCTTTACATATTTATGCGTTTATTCTGGACGATGATTGCCTTTGATTTTTTAGTGGAGCTGCATTTAAGTGCTTTTGTGCTGGATCTGGCCTTAGTTTCCAGCCTGATCGGCCATGTTTTTGCGCTCCAGGCTGACAACTTAAAGAAAATGCTTGCTTACTCAAGTATCGGCCATATTGGGATGATTCTGGCTGTACTGATGCTGAATACAGAGGCTGCTTTTTATGGAGGTATGCTGCATATTATTGCCCACCTGATGATGAAATCAGGACTCTTTTTAAGCAGCGGCTACCTGCTGCAGACCACTCTTTCTCACCACATAGATGACTTAAAAGGAATTGGCCATAAAAACAGGCTGGTCTTTATTGCTTTTATTACTGTCTGTCTGGGAACTATTGGTATGCCGCCCCTGATTGGTTTTGTCAGCAAATGGTATGTGCTGCTTGCCTTTTTAAAGGCCAGACATTTTTTTGGGGCTTTTGTAGTGGCTGCCGGCAGTATCATTGCCCTAATTTATTATCTGCGTTATATTTCTCAGGCCTATGAGACAGTAAAATCGGAGAGCCCTTCTTTAAAAGAAGAGCTTATCTCACTGAAGGCATTTTTTAAATCAACAAATACCATGAAAAGTGTGATTTATACATTTACTCTGCTGATTATTTTTTTCGGGCTGGGTTATCAGCTTTTTGAAATCCCGGTCAATACAGCAATTTTTGAATTATTAAATCCACAGAAATATATTGAGCTTGTTCTGGGAGGTTGATTAATGGATATTAGAATTTTATTATTGATTTTAGTTCCTCTGGGCACGGCCTTTTTAATTCCTTTTATTGATCTAATAAATGCGAAATTAAGGCGCTTTTTTGTGCTGCTCGGAATTTTACTGGAATCATATTTAATTATTAGTATTATAATAAATAATTTTCAGCAGCTTAAAAATGGTGAGTTCTTTTTGCAGTATTACCTCGGGGGCTGGCACCCACCGCTGGGGATTACTCTGGCCATGGATGCTTTAAGTCTTGTTTTTGCAGTAATTACTGCCTTAAGCCTATTTCTGATAGTTATTTATTCTATAGGTTATATTGGCCACCATGAGGGTAAATATTATGTACTTTACTTTTTGATTGCCGCAGCTTCGATGGGAGCTATTTTAACTGCCGATATGTTTAATATTTATGTTTTTATCGAAATGCTGACCATTACCTCCGGAGCTCTAATTGGTTTTAAAAGGACTCAGGAGGCCAGTGCTGCTGCAATTAAATACTTAATCTACAATGTTTTAGCAGGACTGCTCTTTTTCCTCGGTGTACTGATTATTTATTTCAATCTGGGAACATTGAATATGGCGGATATCTCTCAGAACTTCGCCAGTCTGGAGAGCGGAATTCAGCTTTTTATTTCAGCTATTTTCCTAACAGCGATTTTAATTAAGATGGGAATTTTTCCGTTTTTATTCTGGCTGCCCAAAAGTTATGATACAGCACCCTCACCGGTGACTGCGGTTTTATCAGGAGTTCTCTCAAAAGTTTATATATATATTTTTATCAGGATTTTCTGGACTGTAATTGGTTTTGAAACCCTGGAAGCTTTGAATTTAAATGTGCTGCTTTTGGATCTGGCCCTTTTATCTTCATTTTTTGGGCATGTCTTTGCCCTGCAGTCAAATAATATTAAGCGTCTTTTGGGTTATTCAAGTATCGGACATATCGGAATGATCACAGCAGTAATAATGCTCAATACTGAAGCAGGTTTTTACGGAGGTCTGCTGCATATTATCAGCCACATGTTTATGAAGGCCGGCTTATTTGTAGCCTGCGGTTACCTGCTGCAGTACACCCGCTCCCATGCCTACCGCGATTTTAAGGGAGTGGGAATCAGAAACCGCTCTGTTTTTATTGCCTTTATTGCTCTGCTTTTAAGTATGATTGGAATGCCGCCACTGCTGGGCTTTGCCAGCAAATGGTATGTGCTGATGGCCTTTTTAGAGGCCCGCAGTTATTTTGGAGCCTTTATTGTGATTTTTGGCAGTCTGACAGCGGTAATTTATTACCTGCGCTATATTGCTAAGGGTTTTGAAGAAGTTAAGCTGACCGAAGATGACCTGAAAGAAGAAATTTACAGTCGTCCGCTTTTATCTGTTTTATACCGGGAGAAAATTGTCAGCTTTATTACCTATGCCTATACAGCAATTATTGTTGGCTTTGGACTTGGTTTTAGATTTTTTGATCTGCCGTTAAGAATGTCGATCGAAAGTTTAATGAATGTAGAAAGATATATAGAATTAGTACTGGGAGGTTAAATTATGGCTGTTATCTGGCAGCAGTTTCTGTCGAGTTTTCAATTTGATAGTTATTTTCCTCTGCTGGCTGAAGTAGGAGTTATCTTAACTCTGATGACAGCTCTGGCAGCCTGGAATTACATAAAAGAAAATAAATTTTGGTATTACATTTTAACTCTTGTATATCTGCTAAGTACTCTGATTGTTATTCTTACCAATGACTGGTTTTTCTTCCTTTTTGCCTGGGAGATGGTAACTCTGGCCACAACCTTTATGCTGGCCTGGAGTGACTGGAAGCTGGTTAGACAGTATTTTGTGATTCAGTTCAGCGGCAGCAGTATTCTGCTTTTTGGTGCCCTGGCGGCCAATGCTTTTGGTTATTCAAAGATTGGGGTAATTGATTCTGTGCCCCTGCAGTTTATCTTAATTATGGGGATTGGAATGAAGAGTGGTCTCTTTTTATTCCACTTCTGGCTCCCCCCAATTCACTCTGAGGCACCGGCACCGGTAAGTGCTATTTTATCCGGCTGGGTTGTTAAGCTCGGTTACATATTTTTATTAAAGATCATTCCAATGGAAACCGGAAATACCTTTCTTTTTCTGCTCGGGCTGGCAATGATTGTTTATGCCGGCTGGCAGGCACTGCGCTCTGCTGATTTAAAGATTATGCTTGCTTATTCTACGGTCAGCCAGCTGGGTTTAATTGCTCTGGCTATTGGTACTGGCGGCAAATATGCCTTTTATGGGGCTGTACTTCAGATTATAGCGCACGGTTTTGCCAAGACAACTTTATTTATCAGCAGTGGTATCTGGCAGAAGGAATATGGTTCCCGGATTATTTATGAATTTAAAGATGCCTTAAGCAGGAGACCGATTACAGCTGCAGCCACAATCTTGAGTTATGCTTCTCTCGGAGCTGTGGTCTTTACTGCTGGTTATAACAGTAAATATTTAATTAAATCAGCTCAGACAGCTGGTCTGCTTTCAACTATTGTCTTTTTTCTGCTAGGTCTCTTAAGTTTTCTTTATGCCGGCAGAGTTCTTTACTGGATTTTTATTAAGGATCAGGATTACAGCAGCTTTTTCGAAGATCTAAAACAGGGTTTTAATCATTATCAGATCTACAGCCATGATATTCTGGCACTTTTGATTGGGATGCTGGGGATTTTAGTTGTCGGGTTCTGGCCTGAGATGCCGGGTAATGTTCTGGCCGCTCTGGTTGAAAAAGACTTTCACCTTTTAGTCGGTTTCCGGGACACCACAATCTATCTAGGAATTGCAGCTTATCTCTTTTATAACCACAGCGGCTTTAAAGTTGAGGCCCGGGGTAATTTGTCTCTGGAAAATTATCTGCAGTTATTTTTAAATTTCTTCTACGGCCTGAGCCGCAAGAGTGTCCGCTTTGATACTGAAAAAATATTTGAAACTTTTTTCTACAATGCAATTTTTAATGCTTCTCAGAGACTGCATAATTTTGTCTATCAGGATTTTACAATCCAGCTTTTATGGATTCCTATTTTTCTAACTGTGCTTTTACTCTGGCAGCAGATCTACAGTTATTTTTAAATTGAATAGAGATTTACCCCCTAAATTTCAAATTAATTGCAATTTGTTAAATTTAGGGGTTTTTTGTCGAAAAAAAGCAGGGTTTTGCACAGTTATGTCAAATAATAAAAGTATAGTAATAGTAATTTATCTTATTTATAGGGGCTCAGTTGTTGATAGATGGGATCAGTTTTGGAGAGGAGCTTTGCTTTGGAGAAAAAGTTGGAAAAATTTAGTTTTGAAACTGAATTAGATAGTTCAAGATTAATTCAGGCAGTTGAGCAGAGCCCGGAAACAGTTGTGATAACTGATCCTGAGGGCTGTATAGAATATGTCAATCCCCGCTTTGTTGAACTAACCGGCTACAGCAGAGATGAGGTATTAGGTGAGAATCCGCGGATTTTAAAAAGCGGCTGTCATCAAAAAGAGTTTTATCAAAATCTCTGGCAGACAATCAGCAGTGGTCAGAAGTGGAGTGGAGAATTTTTGAATCTCAAAAAAAGTGGGGAAAAATTCTGGGAGCAGGCATCAATTACTCCAATTATCGGCCGGCAGGGTGAAATAAGCAGCTATGTAGCTGTAAAAAAGGATATCAGCCAGCGCAAGCAGATGGAAAGAGAGCTTTTAGAAAAGAAAAATCAGCTGGAAGAAAAAGAAAAAATGCTAAATGATATTTTAGATCTATCCACAGAAGCAATTCGCTATGTGGATTTAAATTATCAGATTATAAAAAGCAATCAGCGCTATAAAGAATTAAATAGACTGTATAAAAAAGATAGTCTGGGAGAGGATTTTTTCTTCAGTCAGAGAAGAAACTGCTCTAATGCTTTCTGTACAGAAAATTGTGGAACTGAAAATTGTTCTTTAAAACAGATTCTGGCCGGCAGAGAATTTATCCAGGAGGATGCTGCAGTTGAGATTGCAGGTGAAACTCACTTTTTTATTGTGACCATTGTTCCTTATAGAGATCATCAGGGGAACTTAAAGGGAATAATTCAGAGTTACCGTGACATTACAGCCAGAAAAAATTATGAAAAAACTTTGGAGCTCTCTAATCAAAAGATAAATGATCTTTATTCCAGGCTGGAAGCTGAATTTGAAAAAGGAAGACGACTGCACCAGCAGTTTCTTCCTAAAAAGCTGCCGCAAATAGCTAAACTTGATTATCAGGTCTATTTTCAACCGGCAAATAAACTCGGTGGAGATTTTTATAATCTGATCGATACTGGAAAAGAGCTTTTAATTTATTTAGCTGATGTCAGCGGCCACGGCCTTGACGGCTCAATTTTAAATATATTTTTAAGAGAGCTGGTTAGTAATTACCTTTCCAACCAGGCCAACCTAGGCCAGGGACTGAATTCAACTGAGCTGTTAAAATTTATTATCAAGAAATATCACCAGGAAAATATAGCAGTCGATTATATGACCTGTCTTTTGATTGGTGTTTACAGCAAAGAAGCGGAGACTTTTGCTTTCAGTAATGCAGGAATTCATGTTCCTCCCCTGCTGATTGACAAAGAGGGAAAATTAAATAAACTCGAAAATGGAGGAGTTCCTATTTCAACTGCTATTGCGCTGGAAAATTATCAGGACAGCTCAATAATTGATTATCAGGAGCAGAAAGTCAGTCTGAAAAGTGGGGATCTGCTTTTTATTACTACCGATGGAATTATTGAAGAGCGCTCAGCAGCTAATGATCAGCAGCAGTATGGATTAAAGCGGCTAACAGCTGTGCTGGAGGCAGAGCGGCACTCAGCTGCAGCAGAGGTTATCAGGGCGGTAAATCAGGATTTTAAAACCCACTCCAACTCCAGGGTAGGGCAGGATGACATAACTTTTATGGTTTTTAAACAAAAATAATTAATCTGAGAGGAGAGATAGCAGTGGATATAGTCTTAGAAGGTTTACTGGAAGCAATAGAAGATGAGATTGCAGCCCAGGAAAAATATAAGTACTTAAAAGAACAGACCGATGATCAGAAAGCAAAGGCTCTTTTTGAACAGCTGATTAAAGATGAAAAGGGGCACGAAAAGCTTCTGCGCTCACGTTATGAAGCTTTAAAAGATCATCTGGAGTAAATTTAAAGCCAATAATTAGATAATTTATCATAATAAAACTTTATGACTAAATATATTTTTTCTTGCATAAAATTGCAGAATTAGCTATAATCAGAGTATAGTAATAATAATTGTTATTAATTAGTGTTGGGGGCTATTATTTTGATGCAGACAAAAATTGAAGTAAATAAACTGGGGAATCTTCCTGATTCTAAAATGAGGCTGAGTGAACTATTTATTACTCTTTCCAGTGCACTTGATATGGATAATTATGAAATCCTTGATCATTCAAGGAGAGTAGCTTATATAGCCTTAGAAATTGCAGAAATGCTGGAGCTTGAAAAAGAAGAAATAAACCAGCTGGTGCTGGCTGCTTTAATCCATGATCTTGGGATAGTTGATACTGAAAAGAAGGAAAAGGCTCAAAATCTTTTTCAGATAGAACTGGGGCTGGCCGAGTCTCACTGCAGGCTCGGGGCAGAATTAACAGAAAAGCTTAATTTTATGCCTCAGCTGGCAGATATTATCTATTTTCACCACCACAACTGGAGTGGTAGTAATTTTGACCGGGTGCAGGGAAATGCAATTCCGCTGGCCAGTCGAATTATTCATCTTTCAGATAGGATTGAGGCCCTGATCGATTCTGAAAGCTTTATTTTAAATCAGGTTGATCATATCATGGAAACAATTAAATCAAGGTCTGGAAGCTGGTTTGATCCAGAATTAGTAAAAATTTTTTCAGTTATTGCCGAAAAAGAATCTTTCTGGCTTAACTTAAAGGTAAAAGAATACAACAGTATTCTGGAAAAATGGGGCAGAAGAACAAGGGTTAAAATTAATTTGAGTGATCTGGAATCAATTGCCAGCATAGTGGCTCATTTAATAGACCGGGTCAGCCCCTTTACCTCCAGACACAGTACCGGGGTGGCAACAATTGCGGCTATGATTACTCATGAGCTTGGTTACAGCTATCAGCAGCAGCGGGCGATTAGAATTGCAGGTCTTTTTCATGATCTGGGTAAACTGATCGTTCCGGCTGAAATTATTGAGAAAGAGGCTGAACTGACAGCTGCTGAATTTAAAGTGGTTAAACAGCATACTTTCTATACCTACAGGCTGCTGAATAAGATTCAGGGTCTGGGCAGTATCCCTGAATGGGCGGCCTTCCACCACGAAAGGCTGGATGGAACTGGTTATCCTTTTAGAATTAGCGGCGATCAGCTCAATACCGGCAGCCGGATTATGGCAGTCAGTGACGTTTTCCAGGCTCTAACTGAAGACAGGCCTTACCGACCTGCTTTTTCTATAGACAAAGCCTTAGGTATTATTGACAGTATGGAGCAGGAAGCAAAGCTGGATGCAGAGATAGTTGCTGTCTTAAAAAATGCTATTTAGTTGGTTAAGAGATATAATATTATATAAAGCAGAAAGTAAATGAAGCAGAAATTGGGGGATTGAAAATGGAGAGCAAAACAGATGTAATTAACAGTGAGCAGGTTGTGATTAGTCCAGTCGGAAATATTGATTTTTCCAACTCACAGGATTTAAAAGACAAGCTGCTGGAATTATTCAAAAAAGACTACAAAAAAGTTATACTGGATTTTTCTGAGGTTGAAAGTATTGACAGTTCAGGTCTGGGTAAACTGCTGCTTTTTCATAAAAAATTAAAAGAAAAGGAAGGAAAGCTGATTATCCGGAATGTTGAAAGTGACTATATTAAAAATATGTTTGAGATGATTCATTTAAATAAAGTTATTACAATTGAAGAATAAAGCTAAAAATAATTTGCTAAAGCTGTTATTTAAAGAATTAAGACATAGGAGTTGGAGTAATGGAGAATAAAGAGCTTGAGTCTCAAAAAAAGACCGGTAAATTCCATTTTGAACTTGAAAGCAGGAAAAAAGCTGTCTGCAGATTTCAGGCAGTAATTTATAAGCTGCTGCCAAATTCAATCAGCTCTGATATCTTTGCTATGGCCTTACATGAGATTATTGCCAATGCTGCCGAACATGGTAATCAGATGGAAGCAGACAAAAAGGTAATTATTGAGCTGAAGATTACTAAGGATTCTCTTGCTGCTGAAGTAAAAGATCAGGGAAGAGGTTTTGACTGGCAGAAAAGACTCAGGCAGGAATTTGATATTAGCGGTGATAGTGAGCGGGGGAGAGGAATAATGATGACCGCCCGGGGCTGTGATGAATTTTATTATAATCAAGCGGGGAATAAGGCATATCTGTTAAAAACAATTGACTTTTAAATTTGTTTGCCGGTGATGCGGGCTAATTGATTTTTTGACTTTAAAATTATATACTTAAGTCTATCAGAACTTTTTTCTTAAAATTTAAAATTTAAAGGATGGGCTTTATGAATCAATCGTTGCTGCTTTTGATCTTATTTCTGCTGGCAGCTTTAATTTTATATCTGGCAGCTAAGTTATATTTTTTAAAAAAAGAATTTAAGTGGCTGGAGCTTGAGCAGGAGAATAACTCACAGCTTTTAAATAAAAAAGAGCTTAAAATTAAAGAGCTGGAAAGAAATATTAAGGTAAAACTCGAAAAAGCGAGAAATATTCACCAGCGGATGCTGCCTGACAGACTGGCTGAACCTGCTGATTATTTTATCAGTGACTATTATCAGCCGGCTGAATATATTGGTGGTGACTATTACAATATTTTTAAGATTGACCACGGGGCAATGGATCCTTTTTTTGATCAGTACCTGCTTTATTTTTTTGATGTCTCAGGTCACGGAATTGACAGTACTCTTTTATCAATTTTTGTTAATGACAGTATTGAAAACTACTTCAAACTGCGGCACAGTCCCGGCGAAAAAATTTCGACCAGGGAATTAATGAATTACATAGATCAGCGATATCAGAAAGAGGATTTTCCTGATGACTATCTGGTCTGTCTGTTTATTGCAGTCCTGGACAGGAAAAAGAACACTTTAAGCTACAGCAGTGGAGGTTTTCAGTATCCAATTTATAAGCTGGCTAATCAGGAGAGTCTGGAAGAAATTAATATTGGAGGGCTGCCTATTTCTACAGCTCTGGGAGCGCTTAAGGACAGCCGTCAGGAAAAGACAGTTGATTTTAAGAAAAATACCACCCTCTTTCTTTCTACTGATGGTCTGCTGGAACAGAGCAGTGGCTCAGAAATTTATTTTCAGCAGCTGCAGCAAATTTTAAAAAAATATAAATTTTTGCCGGCTCCTTTTTTAAAAGATTTAATCCGCAGTGATTTTTATAATTTCACCGGGGATAATCAGGGCAGTGATGATATAACATTTCTTGTGATTGATAGACCACAGGGAGAACTTATTAACCTTCATCTCAGCGGGGAGAATGCAGAGGATAAAAAGCTGGAAATTATGGAGTTTATAAATCAGAATTCCTGGTCCAACCACAGCCAGCTTGGGACCCTAAAAGATATTATTTTAAGCCAGTTAGAAAACTTAAACTCCGAGCTTAAAATTAAAGCACTCAATAATCAGCAGCTTTTAATATTTAGTCTGGAAAATAGTGAAGTCGGCTGGGAATCGCTGATCAATAATTTTCCAGAATTAACTTCAATCACTGAAAAAGATTTGAATTTAGCTCATAATCAGCTGGAGGATATCTTATTTAGCAGAGAAGAAATTTATTTCAGCAGCTCAAAGGATAGAATTTATTTTATGCTGCTCAAAAAAGAAAATTTAAATTAATTAAGCTATAAAAGCTTTAAATACTGACCAAAAATAGATAATAAATGGGGTGTTAGAATTGTTAGAAGAATCATTAGAACTGCTTGTAGAAAAAAATACAGCTGTTTTAAAATTTGATGGAGAAGTTATTTTCGATAATTCAAATCAGCTGAAAGAAGAAGCAAAAGAGAGGCTTAAAGGGAAGACGGAAGTTGATAAACTAATTATTGATCTTTCAAAGGTTCCCTATCTTGATAGTTCAGGAGTTGGAGTGCTTTTATCTTTATTTAAATTTATGCGAACAAGAGAGGGCTCACTCGCAATTGCAGAACCAAATGCTAAGATCAGGCGTGTTTTCGATGTTACAAAAATGACAGAAATAATCCCAGTCTATATGAGCCTGGAGGAAGCAGTTAATCAGAATTAATCCAAGCAGATCTGAGGTGCATTAAATGCAGAAGCCAGAACTAGAAAAAGAATTTATCATTGGCTGTCAGGCAGCAGAAATTACACCACTCTTAAAAAAAGTTTTGCAGGAGATTGACAGCAGCTCTTTAAAAGCTGAGGAAATTAAATTCAATCTGGAACTTGCTGCGCGAGAGATGCTGGCAAATGCGATTGAGCACGGCTGTGCATTAGCTGCTGAAAACAGCAGTAGAGTGGAAATGAAGATCAGGATTGAACTTAAAATTACTGAAAAAGAACTCAGTTTTAAAGTCAGTGATCCGGGACCCGGATTTGCGTGGCAGAAATATAATCTAGAAACAATGCCCAGATTTGAAGAAAAGGGGCGGGGTTTGAAGATGATTTATCAGGTTGCTGATCAGATCAAATTCAATTCCTGTGGGAATCAAATTACAGTTATTTTTAAAGTTAACTAAAAAATATAGAGATAAAAAACGGGGGGAAGAAAGTGCTAAAAAAAATCAAGGGATCTATGTTTGCAAAATTTGCTTTATCTTTTTTAATTATTATAGCTCTATTTGCTGCAGCCAGTTATGTTGAATATTATTATTCACATCGAGTAATTGAGATGGAAGAAGAGATAATGGAAATGCAGGATTTTCAATTAGAGCTTGCCAATTTAGAGATCGACCATCATCTCTGGATGATCAGTCTTTATGATATGATGATTGGGGGACCGGCACCTGAACTTGGGGACCACACTGAATGTAATTTAGGCCAGTGGTATTATAATATTACACCTGAGGATTATTTTAGCGAACCATATCAGGCGATGGAAGAGCCGCATACTCATTTGCACAGGCACGGTCAGGAAGTTGTAGCTCTATTTACAGATGGTGAGGAAGAGGAGGCCAGAAGGGTCTTTAATGAAGATATTAAGCCGGATTTAAATCTGGTTAGAGAAAACTTAGGAGAAATGATCAGCTTAACTGAGGCCGAAATCGACCGGATGAAGGTTGAAAAAAATGAGATGATGACTTTATCTGATACTATTTTCTACTCGGCCACAGTAATTATGCTTTTACTGTCAGCCTTAATAGCCTGGATTTTGACCAGAACTACAGTTGGGCCGATTAATAAACTGGTTGAGCAGGCTGACAAGGTGGCCGGCGGTGATTTAAGACATAAGGTTGAAAGCAAGAAAACTGATGAGCTGGGAGTTCTGGTTCAGTCCTTTAACAATATGATTGAAACCCTGCGCACCTTAGTCAGCAGTATTGATGATAATTCTGATGCGGTGGTAACAGCGGTCAAAGATTTAAATGTAGTTTCCGAAGACACAGGCCGCGGCTCAGAAGATATTGCCCGCAGCATTACTGAAGTTGCTGAAGGCAGTGAAAATATTGGGCGAGAAATTGCCAGTGTTAAGGATGTTGCTGCTCAGCTGGATCAGGAAGGTGAAACTCTGAAAGTTAATACAGAAGAAAGTTTAAAAATGGCAGATCAGTCTGCAGAATCAGCTGAAAAGGGACAGCAGGCTATTCAGCAGGCAATCAGTCAGCTGGATGTGGTCAGTGAAACTGTTAATTTTGCAACTGAAGCTATCGAAAAACTTGGTAAGCGCTCTAAAGAAATCGGAGAAATGGTTGCCATGATTGAAGGAATTTCTTCGCAGACAAATCTCCTGGCTTTAAATGCAGCTATTGAGGCTGCTCGCGCTGGAGAAAAGGGCCGCGGTTTTTCAGTTGTGGCCGAAGAAGTAAGGGAACTGGCAGAAGAATCTTCTGATGTAACAACTCAGATCAGCTCTTTAATTGAGGATATTCAGTCAGAGACCACTGCAACCGTTAACTCCATGGATACCAATATTGAAGAGGTAAATAAACAGATTCAAATAATCAATGAAGCCGGTGACTCTCTGGATCAGATGGTTGCAGCTTCTGAGAAAACAAATAAAAAAGTCAGGGAAATGCATCAATTTGCAGATCACCTTGATGAGATTATTGATACTATCAATAACGCTGTTGATTCTGTTGGTAGTGCAATTGAAAATAATTCAGCCAGTGCAGAAGAGGTTTCAGCCCTGGCAGAAGAACAGAGTGCAACAGTAGAGGAAATTTCTGCTTCTGCAGATGAACTGGAAAACATGGCAAAACATTTACAATCATTAATCGAGGAGTTTGAGGTAGAATAAAATGAATGAGCCAAATTTAAACAAGCAGATAACTAAAAAAGTAAAAGCTGTCGAGCAAAAGATAATTGATATCAGACATCAGATTCATCAGAACCCGGAGCTTTCCTTTGCAGAAAAAGAAACAGCTGCCCTGGCAGCTGAAGAAATGAGAAAGCTTGGATTTGAAGTGAGAGAAAATATATTTGGCACAGGTGTTACTGCTACTTTCAAAAACAGCAGTGATCCTGAAGCTAAAACTCTTTTAATCAGGGCTGATATGGATGCCCTGCCGGTAGAGGAGAAAAATGAGCTCAGCTTCAAATCAAAAAATGAGGGAGTTATGCATGCCTGTGGTCATGACGGCCATACTGCTATTTTAATTGGTACCGCGATGGTTCTTAAAGAAATGGCAGCAGATTTTAAGGGAAATCTAAAGTTCCTCTTTCAGCCGGGAGAGGAAACCTCCGGTGGAGCTGAGGGGATGATTGAAGCAGGAGTGCTTAAAGATCCTGATGTTGACGCTGCAGTTGGTCTTCACCTCTGGGGCAGTACTCCCGAAGGAATGGTGGAATATAAGAGCGGCCCCTTTATGGCTTCACCAGACCGTTTTGACCTAAAAATAATCGGCCGCGGTGGTCATGCAGCACGACCTCATAATACAATCGACCCGATACCGATTGGAGCTGAAATTATTTCAGCTCTGCAGACAATTGTCAGTCGGCGTATTGACCCTCTCGATTCAGCGGTGATTTCTGTCTGTAATTTTGAAGCCGGCAGCACTCACAATGTAATCCCGGATCAGGCGCTGCTGAAGGCGACAGTTCGCTCACTTAAAAGTGATGTGAGAGAGAAACTGGCAGCCAGTATCGAAAAGGTAATCAAAAATATCTGTGATATTTATGGTGCTGATTATGACTTTAATTACATTTTTGGTTATCCACCGGTAGTTAATGATCCTCAGCTGACTGAGCTAGTGGCAGAAGCTGCAGCTGAGGTGCTTGGTAAAGAGCGGGTCAGAGAAAAAGAGAAGGCAGAAATGGGAGGCGAGGACTTTTCCTATTTTGGCCGCCAGGTTCCTGCAGTCTTTTATTTTCTGGGAATTGCCCCGGAAGAGCAAATTATAAACCACCATCAGTCAGATTTTAAATTCAATGATTCGGTTTTAAAAGATGGAGTGGCTGTAATGGTCAGGACTGCTCTGGATTTTTTCAACAGCTAGGATAGCCTTCAAACAGAAATTTTAATAAACTAAGAGTTACAATTGATATAAAAGTCGTTTTCCCGCCTGTAAGCAATTTATGGGCGGTTCTTTAATTTATAGTCGAGATCAATAATTTCTTAAACTAGAAAATGAAGTAAAATATAATTTACTCAACTTTCGGCGTTAGAAATCATTAATGATTTCTTGATATAACCAGGAAGAAGCTCAAAAAAGTAGTCTAATAGGTCATTTATCTTTTCTTCAGTTAATGTTGAATAATCATGTAGAGTC
>Ga0182238_1000126_pt1 | contig 25546 bp, 33 predicted proteins | sample hydfrates6_PW_90_FD_132439 | JGI IMG/M metagenome (GOLD analysis project Ga0182238, IMG submission 132439) | Subsurface microbial communities from deep shales in Texas, USA - hydraulic fracturing test 6_PW_90 | ecosystem: Environmental > Aquatic > Deep subsurface > Shale gas/oil reservoir >... | reverse complement strand
GCTTTAATCGTACCAGAATGGAATTGAAATATAGATAGAGATAAAAAGATTGCTTTCATTCAGGCAAGTTTTAATCGTACCAGAATGGAATCATATAATTGATTAAATATAAAGAAGAAAATAGAATATTATGATTTATTATTTTTCTTCCACTGCCAACTGCCCAATATAATAATAATAAAAACAATAGGCATAACCATTTTATGGTCTATTTCAAGTAAATCTAAAATAGCATAAAATATAACTCCCGTTAGGAAGCCATTAATGCTGTCATTTTTAAACATGAACATCCCCCTTTTTGTTGTGCCTTTCATTCAAACAGTATTTTTTTATCTTAACTGTTGACATTTAATAGCTGGTCTTTTTTTATTATGCCAATAGTTCAACTTTATCAAATAGATCTTCCTACATTAGCGGTGAAAAGTTTAAGTAACCACACCAAAACTAAACCGTTAAGGAGGATCTCCCTATGAATAATGATATCAAAACTCTAAGAGAAATCCTACTATCTGATGATGGAATTTCTAATTTTATTACAACTTTAATAAAAAACATGATGGAAAAGCTTCTAAATCAAGAGCTTACTGAGTTTCTTAAGTATGATAAATATTCATATGAAGGTAGAAACTTAGGTAATTCTGGTAATGGTTATTACACCAGAAATTATAAAACTAGATATGATGTAATTGAAGGTCTTCGCATACCTTGAGACCGTAAAGGTGAATTTGAGCAACAACTTATTAAACCCTATTCTCGTAGGGAAGATTGGCTTAAAAACTTAATTATCAAAATGTATTCAAAGGGCATGAGTACAAGAGATATTGCCAATCTAATTGAAAAATTATATGGACCTTTATAATAGTGCAACTACCATTAGTAACATAACTGACGTAGCCTTAGAAGAAGTTCAAAAGTGGCATAATAGAGATCTAAAGAGTTGATATATCGCTATCTTTATAGATGCCCTTAGTGTGAAAGTAAGGCAAGACACAGTAGCTAATGAGACTCAGTATATGTTATCTTAGGTATTGATGAAAATGGGTATAAAGAAATATTAGACTTTGTAATTGGAACTACTGAATCTGCTACAGTATGATATGAAATCTTACTTTTCCTTAAAGACCGTGGTGTTAAAGAGATTCTTTTAGGTGTTATGGACGGTCTTAGTGGCATTGAAGAAGCTTTTAATAAAGCTTTTCCTAAGGCTGATATTCAGCATTGTGTAGTTCATAAGGTTCGTAACTCAGTTGCTAAAATACGTAGGAAAGATTACCAAGATTTTACTGAAGGTTTAAAGTCTATATATGAAGCTCCTACTAAAGAATAAGCTCTTATTATGCTTGATGAATTTAGTACCAAATGGTCTAAAGTTTATCCAAGGGTTATTTCTGATTGGAACAATAACATTGATACACTTCTTACATTCTACAAATATCCTACTTCTATTAGGAAGTGTATCTATACCACTAATTGGATAGAAAGAGCTAATAAAGAGCTTAAGAGACGATTTAAAACTAAAGATAGTATGCCTACTATTAATGCAACTGAGAAAATATTATATATGCAAGTAATTAATTACAATGAAAAGTGGTCACAAAGAAAAATGCGTTGTTTTTCTACTGCTTATGATGTTTATGGTAAATTAAAAATAGAGCAAATGGAAGTTTAAAATTCTAGCAGCAAAAGAGGTATTAATCACCCCAACATTTATTATAGAACCGATTTTTTACACTTTTAGGGCATTTTGAGAGGTTGATAATATGGTAAAGGATGAAAAACAAAGAGTTATTCAGGAATATGTACCAGGTAAACAAGTTACACTAGCTCATTTAATAGCAAACCCTGAAAAAAGCATCTACAAAAAGCTTGGAATTTCTGATGAATACAACGAAGCCATAGGGATACTCACTATTACCCCTAGTGAAGCGGCAATAATTGCAGCGGATGTTGCTACTAAAGCAGCAGGAGTTGAGATAGGTTTTTTAGACAGGTTTAGTGGCTCCCTCGTTATAGTAGGCGATGTGTCTAGTGTAGAATCGGCATTAAGGGAAGTTTTAAATTTATTAACAAATATATTGGCTTTTGCTCCTGCCAGCTTGACAAAATCCTAGGAGTGATAAAATGAAGAAATTAATATTGGTAGGTAAAACAGGCTGTGGTAAAACTACCCTTACTCAAGCCATAAATAAACACATGATAAAGTATAAAAAAACTCAAATGATAGAATATCATAATAATATTTTAGATACACCGGGAGAATATATAGAGAATAGAAGGTTTTATAATGCGCTAATAACGTCTTCCTTTGACTGTGATATCATAGGATTGGTTCAAGATTGTACTGATGATGGCTGCGTTTTCCCTCCTAGCTTTGGGTCTATGTTTAATAAAGAAGTTATAGGATTTATTACTAAGATAGACTGTGAAAAAGGAGACATTGAATATGCTAGAGAGTGCTTGCGCAATGCTGGAGCAAATAAGATATTTAAAGTTAGTTCTCTTGAGGGATATGGAATAGAGGATATAAAAGAGTATTTATATTAAAACTAAATTATTTTTATTTTAGAAATTTTCTTTTAACAATAAGGAGGGGGAAAATGAAAAAAAGAATAGTAATAGCCGACGATGAGCCTATTACTAGAATGGATTTTTCTGAATTGCTGAAGGAGGCTGGCTACAATGTTGTAGGAGAAGCTTCTGATGGATTTGATGCTGTAGAGTTATGTCGAAAGTTAAAACCGGATTTAGTTCTTATGGATGTTAAGATGCCTTTACTAGATGGTCTTAAGGCATCCAAAATTATAACCCAAGAAAACTTACCATGTAGCGTAGTGCTCATAACAGCTTATAGTGGAAAGAAATTTATAGATCAAGCAAAGGATGCAGGTGTTATGGGATACATTGTTAAACCAGTTGATGAGAAAACAATTATTGCCACTATTGAGGTAGCGATTGCAAAGGGTGATGAATTTAGGAAAATACAAGAAAAAGTTATTAAGACTGAAGAACAATTAAAGGCTAGGAAAGTAATCGAAAAAGCCAAGGGAATTCTGATGAGAAAATATGGATTAACTGAAGAAGATGCATATAACAAAATTAGAAAATTAAGTATGGATAAACGTTGCGCTATGAAAGACATAGCAAATGTAATTATAATAAATAATTAATTTTGTATAAGTTAAAAATAAAAACTTTATATAGGGGTAATTACTATGATTTATGAATTATGTAAAATCCATACTTATTTGACTGATGAGGATATTCAAAGATTAGAAGACATAGCTCGAGATTTACCATTGATTGCAGACTTATTACAGGCTGATATTTTTATTGATTGTATGAGTAAAGATTCAAATATAGCTATTGTAGTGGCAGAAGCAAAACCATCTAATTCTCCTTCTATGTATCAACAATCAGTTGTTGGTGAGTTTGCCCTTAGGAAAAATGAACCAGCAGTCTTGAGAACATTAGAAATTGGAATGCCAACTAGGGATTTAAGAGCTATTACTCAGGAAAATAAATCTGTAAAGCAAAATGTAGTACCAATTAGAAACAATTCAGGTGATGTGATAGGGGCATTAATAGCAGAGATTGACATAACAAAAAGTGTTAACGAAAAAAAGAATATGGAGATTTTAAGCGAAACTACCGAAAAACTCACAGAAACACTTCTAACATTTATAGATAATGAAAATCCAATACACTATCATATAACCGATGGTATAGTTATATTTAATAGTCATGGGATATCGACATATGCAAATCCAGTTGCAAGAGAGCTTTATAGAAAGCTAGGCTATATAGATGATTTAATAGGGATAGATTTTAATAATTTAGTCTTAGACGGGAAAAGATTTAGTGAAATAAAATCCCAGGATTTTATTAGTAGCTCTGAGGTAAATATAGGTGAACTAACTTTAAAGGTAAAGTATGCCGTAATGAAACAGAGAAATGTGGAAGTAGTAGGGATGATTATGGTCATAAGAGATATTTCAGACGTAAAGGCAAAGGAAAAAGAATTGATTTTAAAGTCTGTAGCAATAAAGGAAATTCATCATAGAGTAAAAAATAATCTTCAAACCATAGCCAGCTTACTGAGGCTGCAAGCTAGACGTATAGATGATGAAACTGCAAAGGTTGCCTTTGATGAGAGCATAAATAGAATTTTAAGTATCGCTGTAACCCATGAAATATTAGCTCAAAAAGGTGTAGATGAGGTAGATATCAAGACAATTCTTTCAAGGATTAAAAACAACGTTATAGATTATAGTATGCTAAAGAATACCAGTGTAAAGATTGAAATAACTGGAGATAATCTTAACATTGATTCAGATAAAGCTTCTTCTATAGCCCTTGTAGTTAATGAGCTTATACAGAATTCACTTCAATATGCCTTTGTTGGAAGAAATGAGGGGTTAATAGAAGTAAATATTCAAAAAGGAAGCATGTATTCAAATATTTCTATAATTGATAACGGTGTAGGCTTTGATATAAAATCTACCAGACCAGGAAGCTTAGGCTTTAGTATTGTAAAGAGTATAGTAAAGGACAAATTACAGGGACAAATAAACATTCAATCGAACTCTAAAGGAACCAAGGTAATGTTTGATTTTAAAAATTAAAAATAAATATAAACACAATGATGTGTTTTAAAAGGCAAAGAGGCCAAAAAGATATTTATATATAAATATCCTTTTGGCCTCTTTTATAGTATTAGATTCCCAAAAAATGACTTAAAAAAATACAACTTGGAACTGGTAAATGACAAAACGGCTTTAAGTCGTATTTGTCAAAGAGAGGAGATGCAGGATGAAGGAGCACATTTTGAGTGTAGGTATAGATATTGGAACCTCAACAACCCAATTGGTTTTCAGCAGAATAACAATTGACAATACAGCTTCAATGGCTTCTGTGCCTAGAATCAAAATCATTGATAAAGAGGTTATCTATAGAAGTGATATACACTTTACTCCACTTAGGTCATTAAAAGAAATAGATGGTATAGAGGTTAGGAAAATAATAGAAAATGAATATAAGAAGGCAAATATCAAACCTGAGGATGTCGATACAGGAGCAGTTATTATAACTGGTGAAACTGCAAGAAAAGAGAATGCCAGAGAGGTTTTAAATACTCTAAGTGGATTGGCAGGAGATTTTGTTGTAGCTACTGCAGGGCCTGATTTAGAAGGAATTATTGCTGGAAAGGGAGCAGGGGCTGCTCAAATATCAAAGGAGAAGAGAGCTAACGTTGTAAACCTAGATATAGGCGGTGGTACAACAAACATAGCAGTTTTTAAAAATGGAGAAACAATAGATACTGCTTGTCTTGATATTGGAGGCAGACTAATTAAATTAAATAAGGACACCTTGGAGGTAACATATATATCTTCTAAACTAAAGCAACTAGCAGTAAGTATAGGCTTAAATATTTTCGAAGGAAAAAGATTGACCTTACAGGAGCTAAATAAATTAACAGTGAGAATGGTGGAGATTCTTGAAGAAGTTATAGGTGTTAAAGCTACATCACCAGAACTTAGTCTAATGCTTACAAATCACGATTTGAGAAGAGACTATGATATAGATTATGTTTCCTTTTCTGGAGGAGTTGCTGATTACATATATGGTGAAGATAAGACTGATTTATTTGAATATGGAGATATTGGAATCATACTAGGACAAACAATAAAGAAATCAAACTTGGTGAGAAAAAAAAATATGGTAAAGCCTGTTGAAACTATCAGAGCAACAGTAGTTGGTGCAGGGTCTCATACAACCGATATTAGTGGAAGTACTATAACCTTTGATGAAAAGGTTTTGCCATTAAAAAATATACCAATACTAAAGCTCTCCGATGAGGATGAGGAGCTGCCACTGAAGAAGTTAGCAAGTACAATTGCTAATAAACTAAAGTGGTTTAGACTAGAAAATGGCAAGCAGCAAGTAGCATTAGCTATTAAGGGGGTGAAAAACGCCAACTTTGAAACAATACAGGAATTATCAAGTTGCATCATAGATGGAATGAAGGAAATTCTTGAGCTAAATTTACCATTGATTATTATTGTTGAAAATGATATTGCAAAAGCACTAGGGCAAACCTTGAAAGCACAGCTAGGATATAAGAATGATGTAGTATGTATAGATTCAGTAATGGTAGAGAATGGAGACTATATAGATATTGGGAATTCAATTGCAAATGGAAAGGTAGTTCCTGTAATAGTAAAGACCTTGTTATTTAGCCATTAGTATAGAAAGGGGAGAGAAAATGAGACTTAAAACAAAGCTCTTTGGAACTGTTTATCAGTTCAAGGATGTAAAAGAAGTTTTAGCAAAGGCAAATGAAGAAAAATCTGGTGATAATTTAGCAGGTATAGCAGCAGAATCTATGACAGAAAAGATTGCTGCTAAAGAGGTGCTTAGTAATCTTACTCTAGGAGATTTAAGAAATAATCCTGTAATACCCTATGAGGAAGATGAGGTAACAAGAATAATTCAAGATAGTGTAAATGAAAAAATATATAACGAAATAAAGAATTGGACTGTCTCTGAGCTGAGAGAATGGATACTAAGTGATGAAACTACAGGAGCAGATATTAGAAGAATAAGTAGGGGGCTGACAAGTGAGATAGTAGCAGCTGTTGCTAAGATAATGTCAAACCTAGACCTAATCTATGGAGCTAGTAAAATACGTGTAACAGCCCATTGTAATACGACTATCGGATTACCCGGGACTTTATCAATTAGATTGCAGCCAAATCATACTACAGATGATTTAGATGGTATTATGATTTCTTTAATGGAGGGCTTAAGCTATGGTGTTGGTGATGCTGTTATAGGGCTTAACCCCGTAAATGATACCGTTGACAGTGTAGCTAATGTTCTCAAATTATTTGAGGAATTTAAAAGAAAATGGGAAATACCTACACAAAATTGCGTTTTAGCCCATGTTACTACTCAAATGGATGCTATAAAGCAGGGAGCACCATCGGATATGATATTCCAAAGTATTGCAGGAACAGAAAAAGGTAATAAAGCCTTTGGAGTTACTGCAGCTCTATTGGAAGAAGCTAGAGAACTAGTTCTTAAGGAAGGTACATCTACAGGACCAAATGTTATGTACTTTGAAACAGGTCAAGGCTCAGAACTATCATCTGAAGCTCATCATGGAGTAGATCAGGTAACTCTTGAAGCTAGATGTTATGGTTTCGCTAAGAAATTTGCCCCATTTTTAGTTAATACCGTTGTTGGATTTATAGGGCCAGAATACTTATATGACAGCAAACAGGTTATTAGAGCAGGCTTGGAAGATCATTTTATGGGTAAATTAACTGGCGTGCCAATGGGAGTTGATGCTTGTTATACAAATCATATGAAGGCTGATCAAAATGATATCGAAAATTTAGCAGTTCTATTAACTACTGCTGGCTGTAACTACTTTATGGGTATTCCTGCGGGTGATGATATAATGCTCAACTATCAATGTACTGGATACCATGAAGCACCAACATTAAGACAATTGACTAACCGAAGACCAATTAAAGAATTTGAAACTTGGCTTGAAAAGATGGGAATTTATGAAAATGGCCGATTAGGCAAAAGAGCCGGCGATGCATCAATATTCATGAAATAGAATATCGAGGGGGGAAGAATGTGATTTCTGAAAAAGAGATTAAAAGTATTATTGAACAAGTGTTAAATGAAATGGGCTCAAAGGATAGCTCAGAATTAAATAGTTACAGCACTGCTCAGTATAATGAAGCTGATTGCAAAGGGGAAGAAATTCCAGATATTACTGAGGTAGATATTAGAGAGCAATTATTAGTCCCAAATCCAGAAAATAAAGAAAGATATTTAGCATTAAAGGAAGCTACTCCAGCTAGAGTTGGAATATGGAGAGCTGGGCCAAGATATAAAACTGAAACTTTACTAAGATTTAGGGCAGACCATGCAGTTGCTCAAGATGCAGTTTTTACCTATGTTTCAGAAGAATTTCTAAATGAAATGAACCTTTTTTCAGTATCAACAATGTGTAAAGACAAGGATGAATATCTGACAAGACCAGACCTTGGAAGAAGATTTGATGAAGAAACTAAAAAAATAATTCAGGAAAAATGTCAGAAAAATCCTAAGGTACAAATATATATATCAGATGGATTGAGTTCTACTGCTATAGAAGCTAATGCAAAGGATACTTATTCAGCTATTGTTCAAGGATTAAAGGGATATGGAATAAGTGTTGGAACACCTTTCTTTGTAAAACATGGTAGAGTTCCAGCTATGGATGCTATTTCTGAAATGCTAGGAGCTGAGGTAACGGTAGTTCTTATTGGAGAAAGACCCGGACTTGCAACGGGAGAAAGTATGAGCTGCTATATGGCCTATAATGCCAAGGTAGGAATGCCTGAGTCAAATAGAACAGTGGTTTCTAATATACATAAGGGTGGAACTCCAGCTGTTGAAGCAGGCGCTCATATTGCTGATGTTATTAAGAAGATGCTTGATCAGAAAGCAAGTGGATTAGAGCTTAAATTATAAGATGGAGGGATGTTAGATGAGAAATGATCCATTACGTACAACTGTATTAAGTGTGAAGCTTATACCAAATGTAGATCGTGATATGGCTAAGAAATTAGAACTACCAGAAGGACACAAAAGTATAGGAATGCTAACAACCGATTGTGATGATGTAGGTTATACTGCCCTTGATGAAGCTACAAAGAAGGCAGATGTCAAGGTTGCCTATGCAAAGTCGTTTTATGGTGGAGCTGCCAATGCAAACACTAAGCTTGCCGGTGAATTTATAGGGATTTTATCAGGACCAAATCCAGCAGAAGTAAGAAGTGGAATAAATGCTGCTATAGATTTTATAGAAAATGATGCTTGCTTTTACAGCGCAAATGATGAAGACTCTATAGCGTATTATGCTCACTGTGTTTCAAGAACAGGGTCCTTCCTATCTGAATTAGCTGGAATACCTGAGGGTGAAGCAATAGCTTACCTTATTGCACCCCCAATAGAAGCCATGTACGCTTTAGATGCTGCTTTAAAGGCTGCCGATGTAAAAATGGCTGAATTCTTTGGACCACCATCAGAGACAAACTTTGGTGGAGGATTATTAACAGGAAGTCAGTCAGCATGTAAGGCCGCGTGTGATGCCTTTGCAGAAGCCGTTAAATTTGTTGCAGATAATCCAACTGCGTACTAATGTGCTGCGGTGAAATGATGATTAGAAAAGCCTTAGGTTTATTAGAGACCTATGGATATATTGGAGCAATTGAGGCTGCAGATGCATGTTTAAAGGCAGCAAATGTAGAGCTGATTGGCTTGGAGCTTGTAAGAGGCGGGCTTGTAACTATTAAAATCTGTGGAGATGTTAGTGCCGTAAAGGCATCCATAGATGCAGGAGCGGCAGCGGCTGATAGAGTTGGTAAGGTTATATCTATAGATGTTATTGCACGAATGGGAGAGGGGTTAGAAAAAATTATATCTATACCCCAAAAAGATAAAGAGGTAAAGCAGAGGGCTCAATATGAAAGGACCATTAGTGATGAAGAGATTAATAATTATGAAGATAGTGCAATAAATGAGACCCCTAAATACGATGCCTTAGAGATAGAAGAATTTGAGACAGTAGAAGAAAACATTTATTCATCCTTTGAAGGTGATATTGAAGAAACTAATACTAATAAAGAGGAAGACACAAGGGAAATAGAAGAATCTAAGGATGAGGGCTATACTACTGATACCAAATGCATTATCAACTATAAAGGTAGAGCTATTAACATAAAGGATGAAAAGGCACTAATTAATATGAAGGTAGTTGACCTTAGAAGAATTGCCAGAAGAATAGATGAAATTTCAATAGAAAAAAGCCAGATAAAATTTGCTAAAAAGAGAGAATTGATAGAAGCGTTAACCAACTGCTTTAAAAGGGAGGCGGAATAGTTGGAAATACAGGATAGAGATTTACAATCTATACAAGAAGTAAGGGTCTTAGTAAAAGAAGCAAAGAAAGCTCAAAAGGAGTTCGCCAATTTTAGTACTCAGCTAATCGACGAAATTGTAAAGCAATTATCCATAGCAGCCCTAGCAGAAGCCGAGAATCTAGGAAAGCTGGCGGTTGAGGAGACGGGTTTTGGAATATGGCAGGATAAGATGACAAAAAACGTTGTGGCCAGCCAAAAGCTTTACGAGCATATTAAGGATATGAAAACTATCGGAATAATTAATGAGGATAAGGATAGAAAAATAGTTGAAATAGGAACCCCTGTTGGAGTAATTGCAGCATTAATACCGTCAACGAATCCTACTTCGACAGTTATATACAAGACCCTTATTGCATTAAAGTCTGGAAATGCTATTATATTTAGTCCACATCCGAGTGCTTTAAAATGTATATTAAAGACGGTTGGGGTACTGAAAAGAGCAGCAGCTAGAATGGGAGCACCTGAGGGGCTTATAGGCTGTATGTCAATACCAACTATTGAAGGAACTAATGAATTAATGAAGCATGATGATGTGTCTTTGATATTGGCAACTGGAGGAACAGCAATGGTTAAAGCTGCATACAGCTCAGGAACTCCTGCCCTAGGAGTTGGACCTGGAAACGTACCTGCCTTTATTGAAAGAAGTGCAGATGTTAAGAAGGCTATTAGTAAGATTTTAGCAAGTAAAACCTTTGATAATGGAACAGTTTGTGCATCTGAACAAGCTATCGTTACAGAAAAATGTATAGCCGATTATGTTAAGAATGAACTTAAAAATCAGGGAGGATATTTCCTAACTGGTGAAGAGATAGATAAGGTGGTCAAGATAATGGAGACACCGGGTGGAGGTATGAATCCTAAGATTGTTGGAAAATCTGCCAGAGACATTGCAACTATGGCAGGAATAACTATCCCAGATGGTGTCAAGGTCTTAATTTGTGAGGAAAAGGGTGTAGGTAAAGAATATCCATTTTCAAAGGAAAAACTAACACAATTACTTGCCTTCTATAGGGTTGAGGATTGGGTTGAGGGTTGTGAGCTGTGCTATAAGCTTCTAGAAAACGGAGGTATAGGTCACACATTGGCTATACATTCAAGGAATGAAGAGGTTATAAGGGAATTTGCCCTAAAAAAACCAGTATCAAGACTCTTGGTAAATACACCTTCTACCCAAGGAGCCATAGGACTTAGCACAGGACTTGCACCAGCTTTAACCCTTGGTTGTGGAGCCGTTGGGGGAAGTGCCACATCGGATAATGTAGGACCAGAGCACTTGATTAATATTAGAAGAATGGCCTATGAGGTTGATGATTTAGGTATAAAACCAGAAGAAGATAAAGCTATAGATAAAATAGACATAGAAGCATTATGCAAGATGGTTATAAAGGAATTAAAAAAATATTAAAAAATAAAAAGATTCAAAAAAAGGAGGAGATATAAATGGCAAACATGAATGCACTTGGAATGATTGAAACAAAAGGATTAGTAGGTTCTATTGAAGCAGCAGATGCTATGGTAAAGGCAGCAAATGTAACACTTATAGGAAAGGTTCACGTAGGTGGAGGTCTAGTTACAGTAATGGTTAGAGGAGATGTTGGAGCAGTTAAGGCAGCTACTGATGCTGGTGCTGCTGCAGCTGATAGAGTTGGTGAATTAGTTTCTGTTCATGTAATTCCTAGACCGCATAGTGAAGTTGAATTAGTGCTTCCTAAGCTAGAAGACTAGTATTAAGCCCGAATCAATATTTTGATTCGGGCACAAATTAAAGGGAGTGAGCTAATGAAGGTTTTAACTGAAGGAACCCTTCGCTTAGAATTTAAAAATAAACTACCAAAGAGTTATGTTGTAAACTCCGATGTATTGATTACTCCTTCGGCTAGACAATTTTTAAGAGATAAGAATATTGAGCTGATAATTGAAGATATGGTTCAAGATGATAAAAAAGAAGATTTCAGTAAAAAGGGAAATAAGTATAAAGAATTAGAAATTACCACTCAAAAAATTGTACCTAAGTATGTTTCATACTATTCAGGGGGTGCCTTAGAAAATAAACCAGAGTATATGACTCAAATTAATGGAAATAAACTAGTTTTTAAGGATGACCCTAGAATAATTTTTAGAGGAAAGCTCGACAGTCTACAATCCAAAATAATGGAGCTTCAGGTACTTATAGCTTCAAAAAAGATTACAAAGCTAGTTGAGGAACTTGATGAGGTTCTAAATTATACAAGAGAGATTTTAAAGGCTGAGGTTTTAGAGGAAGAGTTCAGCATAGAAAGGCTAATCGGACTAAGGGAAGAGGAGCTTAGGGAAATGTCTCATCATCCCAAAAAGCACTTTGGAATAGACCACATACTACCAAATTATAGAATGGGAGAGATACTAGTAGGTCTTAACTCATTAAGGAGTAGCGTAAGGGAAGTGGAACTTGCAGCAATTAAGGCCTTTAGAAGGGATTTTGAAATTCGTAGAATTGACATAATAAAGGCCTTAAATAGATTAAGCAGTTGTATTTATATAATGATGTGCAAGTATAATGCAGGTTTATATAAGTAAAAGAGGTGGTATTGTGCAGGAGGCATTAATAAAGGAAATTGTGAAAAAGGTAATATATACAATTGGAGGCAGTAATACAATACCTATACCTATAGAAGCATCAGCTAGGCATGTACACCTAAGTGAGGAGCATATAGAAAAGCTTTTTGGTAAGGATTACAAAATGTCAAAAAAGAAGGACTTATCACAGCCTGGGCAGTTTCAATATGAGGAGAGGGTAACACTAATAGGACCAAAGGGTGTATTAAAAGGAGTTGCAATATTAGGTCCTACTAGAAAAAAAACTCAAGTAGAGATTTCCAAGACAGATGCAAGAACCCTTGGAATTAATCCACCGGTCAGAGAATCAGGAAAGCTAGATGGAAGTGAAAACATATATATAGCAACTGAGAGGGCTGTAGTAGAAGCTAAGGAATCGGTAATTATTGCAAAGAGACATATCCATATGACTCCAGAAGATGCTAAAAGGTTTGGTGTTGACGACAAACAATTAGTAAGTGTAAAGGTCAAAAGTGATAGACCAGTAGTTTTTGAAGATGTATTAGTAAGGGTGAATAACAGATATAAGCTAAGTATGCATATAGACTTTGATGAAGCAAATGCATCGGGATATAAAGATGGTGTAGTGGGGGAAATTATCATTTAGAGAGGAAGATTTTGCAATATGGATTTTACGAGTGTAAATAGCCTCATAGCAAGGGTTGAAAAAAGCTTAAAGGAAACTGGAGAATTTAACAGGAGTGAAGAATTACTTGTTGGAGTAGATTTAGGAACAGCATATATAGTTTTAGTAGTTTTGGATAAAGAAATGAATCCAATTGCTAGTGAGATGCAGTTTGCTCAGGTTTTAAAGGATGGTTTAGTAGTTGATTATATAGGTGCTTCAAGAATAGTTAGAGAACTTAAAGGCAAGCTTGAGAAGAGATTGGGAGTAGAATTATTTAAGGCAGCTATAGCCATACCACCGGGAACTGGTGAAAGAGACAGCAAAACTCACAAGTATGTAGTAGAAGGAGCAGGTATGGAGGTTACAGCAATCCTTGATGAGCCTACTGCTGCAAATGCAGTCCTTGGGATAGAAAATGGAGTAATTGTTGATATTGGTGGAGGTACTACTGGTTTGTCAATATTGAGAAACGGCAAAGTAGTCTATACTGCTGATGAACCTACTGGGGGAACCCATTTATCTTTGGTTATTTCAGGAAATTATCAAATTACATTTGAAGAAGCAGAGAAAATCAAGAAAGACAAGAATAGACAAAAAGAGATTCTTACAATTGTAAGGCCAGTAGTTCAAAAAATGGCTGCAATAGTAAAGAAGCATATTGAAGGATATGATGTTGAGGATATCTATTTAGTCGGAGGTACATGCTGTTTAAAAGGAATAGAAGAGGTTTTTGAAAAAGAAACGGGAATAAGGACAACAAAGCCGAAGAATCCATTTTTAGTTACCCCACTTGGAATAGCCATGAATTGTAGGATAAAGGGAAGTGATATGAATGAATACTGATAGCTTAATAAATATTATCACCGAAGAGGTTTTGAAAAGAATAACCATGCTAAGTTCACAAAATCTCAAAGAAAAGTCAAAGAGCATTCTAATCCTGGATTCAATATCAAATCAAAACAAACACAATTATGATGAGATCACATCAAAATGGAACGATACTAAGTTTTTAGATGATTATTGTCATGAAGATGGAGTAGATTCATTTGATTATATTATAGTACCAAAGCTATCAAATAACGACTTAGTAAACATTGCTATAGGAGACTCAAAAAGTGAAGCTGCTGAAATTATTTTAGATGGGATTTTCAAAGGTAAAAAAGTAATAGTATTGGAAGAGGGAATATGTTATAGGAAATTCAAAAATACTGCAAACGAAAATTTCTTCAATATGTTCAAAGGATACGAGAAAAAAATAATTAGTTTTGGAATAGAGATTGTTAGAAAAAAAGATCTCATAACATGCTTAGATAATGGATCTTATAAAGAAAAAATAAAGGATCATCATAAGGAAGAGATAAATAAAGCCTTGGAACAAGAAGAAACTATAGAAGAGGGTATAATAACCAAAAAAGTTATCTGTGAAAAAGATATTGAAAAATTATGGAACAAAGGATACGGAACTATCACCATTAATAAAAAATCAATTATTACACCTCTTGCAAAGGATTTTATAAAAACTAATGAGATTAATATTAAGTTTTAAGAGTTTTTACAAGGAAGGAAGTTACCTATGATTATTGGCAAAGTTGTTGGAAATGTCTGGGCTACAAGAAAGGAAGAAGCATTGAATGGATTGAAGCTGCTTGTAATCAAGCCTATAGATTATAGTACTGAAAAAGAATTGCAAACCTTTGTAGCAGCGGATAAGGTGGGGGCAGGAATTGGCGAAACCGTATTAGTTGTAACTGGAAGCTCAGCTAGAAAGGCAGTTGATAAAATCGATGCTCCAGTAGATGCTACAGTTGTTGGAATTATTGATGAAGTGGAAGTAAATAAGGATGTATTTTAAAGGCTGGGGGTGAGGAAATGGGTTTATTAGAAAAAATATTTGATGCGGGAATTGTTGGAGCAGGTGGAGCGGGATTTCCTACCCATATAAAGTTAAACTGTAGTGTAGAATATTTAATTATTAATGGAGCAGAGTGTGAACCCCTATTGGAAACAGATAAATATTTAATGAGATCTGAAAGTATTAAAATTATTAAAGCTATGGAAGAAGTTGCAAAGAAAATACAAGCTAAGAAATTGATAATAGGACTAAAGTCAAAATATAAAGAAGAAATTAAAGCACTTAGAAAGACCATCGAGGAACTAAACTCAGGAGTTGAGTTGTTCTTATTAGACAACTTTTATCCTGCTGGGGATGAGCAGATATTAGTTTATGAAATAACTAAAAGGTCTATACCTGCCGGTGGAATTCCTTTAGATGTTGATGTTGTCGTATCTAATGTAGGAACCTTAGTAAATATTTATGATGCTATAGATGAGAAGCCTGTAATAGATAAGTATGTCACCGTAATCGGAGAAATAAAGAGGCCTAGTATATTAAAGGTACCTATAGGAATTAGTGTAGAAAAGTGTATAGAAGCTGCTGGAGGCTCACCTATAAATAATTATGCCGTAATTCTAGGGGGGCCTATGATGGGAAGAATCATTTATAAGGAAGAAATCCAAAAAGAATATATTACTAAGACAGTGGGCTCTCTTATTGTAATTCCCAAAGATCATTATATCGTAGGCAGAAAGGAATTACCTATAAAGCACATAATTAATCGTGCTAAAACATCATGTATTCAGTGCTCCATGTGTACTGATATGTGTCCAAGAAATCTAATAGGTCATAGGCTTAGACCCCATAGAATAATGAGAAGCATTGGAATGGCTGAAGATAATGAAAAAATACTTATGGAAGCATTGATATGCTGCGAATGTGGTGTGTGTGAGTTATATGCATGTCCAATGGGACTGTCACCTAGGAGAATGAATGCTTATGTAAAGGATGAGCTTAGGAAAAAGGGAATTAGATATCAAAAAGAACAAGGAACAGCCATCGCCAAAGAAATAAGAGAATATCGTAAAATTCCAGTAAATAGATTAATTTCAAGGCTTGGTTTAACTAAGTATAAAGATACTGGTGTGGATGGTCCATTTAAAGTAAAGTCTAATCGGGTCTATATTTCCCTAAAGCAATCTATTGGTAAGGCAGCAAATTCAATTGTATCAGTCGGTGATATGGTTTCAAGGGGACAGATAATTGGAAGGATTCAGAAGGGCGAGCTAGGGGCCAATGTACATTCAAGTATAGATGGCAGGGTATGTGAAGTATCAGATTATGTGGTTATTCAAAGTGAGAATAATGAGGTGATTTCATGATAAGAACAATAGGGTTATTAGAGCTCAACAGCATAGCGAGAGGAATTGAAACCGCTGATTTTATGTTAAAGGCGGCGGAGGTAAGCCTACTAAGAGCCAATTCAATATGTCCTGGAAAATATATTGTTCTTATCTCAGGAGATGTAGGAGCAGTAAAGGCTTCAATTGAAGTAGGATTAGAGATTGGCAAGGAGTATGTGGTAGATAGTCTTGTTCTTCCAAGTGTTCACCCGCAATTGATAAAGGCAATTAATGGAACTACTGAATTAGATGAATTAAGGGCATTAGGAGTATTAGAGTTTTTTAGTATAGCAACATCAATTGTGGCTGCCGATACTGCTGCCAAAGCAGCACTAATAGATTTAATAGAATTACGACTTGGCTTTGCTATAGGTGGGAAGGCATTTATAACCTTGACTGGTGATGTAAGTGCAGTAAGAGAAGCGATTGAAGCGGGTGCTAGGGTTGGGGAAGAAACTGGTATGTTAGTGAATAAGGTAGTAATTCCTTCTCCAAGAAAAGAATTGTTAGATGAGCTGATGTAGATAGGAGGGGAAATGTGAAAAAGCTAATAACTAAAAAAAATATTAATGACTATCTAATCGAGGATGAAAAAGAGTTCTATGTCGATAATTCAATGATTATAAGCCCAGGAGTTAAGGATATTCTCAGAAATAAAGGAATTGTTATTATTTATGGTAATAGAAAAGAAAATTGCAGCAAGAATTCAGCTGTGTGTAAAGAAGTGACCTCTTTAGATGAGGAAGAGAAGAGTGATGGTAAATTGAGAATAACTAGAGCTATTACAAGCTTACTTACACAAGAATTTAAAATTACCGATGCTGAAATGATTGAAGAAATAACATCAAGAGTGCTGAATAGAATTGAGAAATAATTAGATTAAGGAGGAAATAAATATGTCAGTTATGAAAGCCTTGGGAATGATAGAAACAAAGGGTTTAGTAGGTGCAATTGAAGCCGCCGACGCTATGGTAAAGGCAGCAAATGTTACATTAGTTGGAAGAGAGCAGATCGGTGGAGGATTAGTAACTGTAATGGTAAGAGGAGATGTAGGAGCAGTAAAGGCAGCTACCGATGCTGGAGCCGCAGCAGCAGATAGAGTTGGAGAATTGGTATCAGTACATGTTATTCCAAGACCACATATGGAGGTTGAAGGAGTTCTGCCAAGGTGTAAAAAGGATGAATAGCAAGGTATAGTTATTATTTAAAAATAAATTAAAGGGGGTAAAATTATGAGCATTAATGAAATTATTGTTTATATTATGGTAGTTTTTATGGTAATAGGTGCCATAGATAAGATATTGGGAAATAAATACGGATTTGGTGAGCAGTTTGATGAAGGTATTATGGCAATGGGATCCCTTGCAGTTGCAATGGTAGGGGTTGTATCCCTAGCTCCCGTGCTTGCAACTATATTAAAGCCTGTTGTAGTACCTCTTTATACAGCATTAGGAGCAGACCCTGCCATGTTTGCGACTACTTTGTTGGCAAATGACATGGGTGGATATCCATTGGCTATGGAGTTAGCTCAGAGTCGTGAAGCAGGACTTTTTGCAGGTTTAATCCTAGGAGGAATGATGGGTCCTACTATAGTTTTTACAATTCCTGTAGCCCTCAGAATAATTAACAAGGAAGATCACAGATTTTTAGCAACTGGTATATTAGCAGGACTTATTACTATTCCTATTGGATGTTTAGCAGGTGGGTTAGCTGCTGGATTTGAGTTTTCTATGATACTTAGCAATTTGGTACCAATCATCATAGTATCACTAATATTGGCATTTGGTTTGTGGAAGATACCTGAAAAAATGATAAAGGGGTTTACGATATTTGGTAAAGGTGTTGTTGCAGTAATAACTATTGGTTTAGCTGCAATAATCATTGAAACCTTAACAGGTATAGTTGTAATACCAGGTATGGCTCCTGTTTCAGATGGTATTGAAATAGTTGGGTCTATTGCCTTAATGCTGGCAGGAGCATTTCCAATGGTGCACTTTATTACAAAGGCATTTAAGAAGCCATTATTAAAATTAGGTAAATTATTGGGAATGGATGATGTTGCAGCTGCAGGAATGGTTGCATCCTTAGCAAACAATATACCTATGTTTGGTTTGATGAAGGATATGGATGATAGAGGAAAAATTATTAATGTTGCCTTTGCGGTAAGTGCTTCATTCGTATTTGGAGATCACCTTGGATTTACTGCAGGTGTTGCAAAGGATATGATATTTCCAATGGTTGTAGGTAAATTAGTTGCAGGGGTTACAGCAGTGGCTTTAGCAATAATTATAGCTAATAAGTCATTAAAAAATAATGCACCAGAGAGCAATTAATAATTGGAAAGATTTATTCTAAGAATAAAAGCTTTAGTTCCAATAAAGGAGGTAGATTGATAATAATGAGTGAGATAAATAAGCAGATGCTAGAGGAGATAATAAAAAAAGTTATTTCTGAGCATTTAGGACAGAAGCAAGAGGAATTTATAAAGCATTCAGATGAAAGCGGAGTTATTTCTATAAAGGCTGATACAGTAAAGCCTGAGAAATTTGACACGGGTAAAGAAGGAGATGAAGTATATCTAAAGGATGTATTATCTTTAGGAGAAAGTCCTAGACTTGGATGCGGCATAATGGAAATGAAGGAATCATCCTTTGATTGGACCCTCAAGTATGATGAAATAGATTATGTTATAGACGGAACATTGGAAATAGTAATTGGAGATAGAAAGGTTGTTGGGAAAAAAGGAGATATTGTACTTATTCCTAAGGATACATCTATCAAATTTAGTACTCCAGATTCCTGTAGATTTATGTATGTGGTATATCCAGCCAATTGGCAGGAGCAGTAATTCCATATTTTAAAATGAAAATACTGTGTCTATGGTGAATATAGGTACAGTATTTTCTATGTCAGGAGGATAGAAAAATGAATAGGTTTCAAATAAAAACAGAGATTCATTCTGGACATAACTCAATAGCTTATTTAGAAGGTATAGATGCCAGGAAGGCATGTATAGTTACTGATAAGCTTATGATTGAGATTGGAATAGTAGATAAGGTTGCTAAGGTTCTTAAAAAAAATAAAATAGAGTATAAAATATTCGATGAAATACAGCCTAATCCGTCCCTTGAAACCGTTACTAGAGGATTACATCATATCATAAAAACAAAGCCTGATTTATTGATAGCTGTAGGAGGTGGATCCGCTATAGATGCAGCTAAAGCAATAATGTTTTTTTGTATAAAAACAAAGGAAGAATTAGTTGATAAAGAAGCCATCAAAAAACCTTGGTTTGTGGCAATACCAACTACTAGTGGTACAGGCTCTGAGGTAACGACTTATTCAGTTATTACTGACCAAGATAAAAATATAAAAATCCCTATATCAGATAAATTAATGGTTCCCGATGCAGCAATACTTGATGCTGAGTTTACCAAGACTGTGCCTCCCTTTGTGACTGCCGATACAGGAATGGATGTATTGACCCATTCTATTGAGGCCTTAGTGTCTAAAGGGGCATCGGAATATACAGATATGTTTGCACAAAAATCCATAGAGATTGTATTTAAGTATCTATTAAGAGCTTTTAATGATGGTAATGACATAATGGCAAGGGAAAAAATGCATGATGCTTCATGTATGGCAGGCATTGCATTTACTAATGCAGGTTTAGGAATAACCCACAGCTTAGCCCACGCAATTGGAGCTAGATATAATTTGTCCCATGGGAGGGCCAATGCAATATTATTACCATACGTTATAGAATATAATTCTGGAATAGAAAATAATGATGTTGATAGTACAAGGGCTGGCATCAGATATAGGTTTGTATCAAGACTGCTTGGATTGCCTTCTTCTACTATAGAAGAAGGGGTTGTAGCTCTTATTGAAGCAGTAAAGACAATGAATAAAATCCTTGATATACCTATAACCTTTAAGGAGCTAGGAATAGATAGAGATGAATTTGAAAAAAATTTAAGTAGTATTGCTGAAAAAGCCATTAATGATATGTGTACTATATCTAATCCAAAGGAAGCTAATAAAGAAGACATGATAAATATATTGGAAAGGGCGTATTGGGGAGTGTAGTACAGGAAAGGGCTTAATCTATCCTCATCTATAAATTTTCAAAATCACACTTCTATAGAGATTCCAGTAAAACTATTAATTCATACACATCAAAAATCCCCAGAAGCATCGGATATTTTGATATGTATAAATTAGGTTTTACTAGGAACTCTCTATATATGTAGTTGTTACATAATAAATGTTATGATATTATAAGATTTGAGGGTTACGAAAACCCATTTACTAAAAGTTTGAGGATGACAAACTAAATAGATTTCAAAGAATGATGTAGAAATTTTTAAGTCCATTTAAGATTAGTGAAATATATTTTAAATAATAAATCTTTACCAAGAAGGTAGAGCAACTTTGCTCTATCTTTATTTATTTTTCAAAAATTATTGAGGAGGGAATATTATGCAGCTTAAAACAAAAAATTTAATCATGGGCAGCTTCTTTTTGGCTTTAGGATTGATAATGCCCTATTTTTTTCATCTTGTAGGAATGGCAGGCCCAATGTTTCTACCGATGCATCTACCAGTTCTATTATGTGGATTTATACTCGGGTCAAGATACGGTTTGATAGTAGGCCTTTTAACTCCACTTTTAAGTGCTGTTCTAACAGGGATGCCTCCAATATATCCTACAGGTTTGGCAATGACCTTTGAACTTGCGGCATATGGTTTTACTTCTGGATATCTTTACAGGATCAAGAGAGCGAAGGTTATACCATCCCTCATATCTGCTATGCTGCTAGGTAGAATCGTATCTGGAGTAGCAAACTATTTGTTAATAACAGCTGGAGGAAAGAATTTTATACTTAAGATTTTCTTGGCATCTGCTTTCACAAAGCCGATTTTGGGGATCATAATGCAGCTAGTGTTAATTCCTATTATTGTTAAAGCTTTAGAAAAAAATATGGGGAGGGTAAACATCAATGAATAATAGAGACTTCTTCAATAAACTTGCCTTTAAATGGGATGAAACCAGTAAACATGATGTAAAAAAATTAGAAAAAATAATGGAATTATCTGATATTAAAGAGGAAGCTAAAATACTTGATGTGGGCACTGGAACGGGAATACTCATAAGCTATCTTTTGGAAAAATCACCTTCAAGTATTACGGCAGTTGATATTTCAGAGAACATGATACTGATGGCAAAGAAGAAATATAAGGATTGTAGAGTTAAATTTGTTACGAAGGATATTCTAGAATATAATGAAACGGGATTTGATTACATATTTCTTTATTCTGCATATCCCCACTTTAATGATAAACATAAGCTTTTCTCACATATTTTAACACTTGCTAATAATGGTGGGAAAATAATTATTGCTCATTCAATGAGCAAGGAAAAAATAAACGAAATACACAGAAAAAATCATGCTATACAAAATGATTCTTTGCCGCCAGTTGAAACTACTGCAAAAATAATGTCAAACTATTTTGAAGTGGATAAAATGGTTGATAACGACGAAATGTATTTTATTTCAGGAATAAAAGCATAAATAATATCAGATGAAAAACCTTATAAAAGCTTAAGTTGCTCGCTGCATCCTAAGCTTTTATTGTATGTTCTTCCTTTATATTTAGAACAATCTCATCCATAATATCCTTTATTTTTAAATCTGTAGTTCCAGGTATATAAATCCCATGTTTCTGTATAGGAATAATATACTTAGTACAATCCAGCTGAAAAACTGCATGTGAAATCTTAGCGGTAATTTCACCCTCAATTCCTCCGCTGCATATTATCCCTATTGGCCCTATGATACATGCAAGACTATTTGTATTACAAAATGAGCAAATTTCTTTTTCACCGGTTATGCCAGTATTTGCTCCTGCCCTTATCATGCTGGAAGTGGCCGTAGAATTAGTACCCAGTGCTGTTATATGAATATCTGAACCTATTTCCCTTCTGATTTTCTTAATAATGGTTTTTCCAAGTCCTGCTCCTTGGGCATCTAAAACAGCTATTTTCATAAGGACACCTCTTTTCTCTTTATATATTACTAGAAAAATATGTATTTATAAAGTATTATTAAAAAATTTGATTATAAATTATTTTATATGTTATAATAGCATTAAATATTAGAACCAGGTAATAATATCAAGGTATAAAAAACTTGTAGGAGGCTATATATGAATATTAAAGATATAAAAGAGTTAATATTAACGATTGATAAGACATCAATACAAAAAGTAGAAATAGAGGAAAATAATTTAAAGGTAAAAATATCAAAATCAATTTGCAATGAGGATAGAGGGCATGAGATAAAAGAAAGAAATGAAGTCATAGAAAAACCTGTGGGAAAGATTGAAGAAAGTAAAGAAGTTGATTCTGAGGATATATACATAGTCAAATCTCCAATAGTAGGAGTTTTTTATTCAGCACCCAGTCCAGATTCAGCACCCTTTGTTAATGTAGGTGATTCTGTGAAGAAGGGGCAGCCTCTTTGTATTATAGAGGCAATGAAGATAATGAATGAAATTCAAAGCGAAGAAAGCGGTGAAATTGTAGAAGTTATGGTAGAAAATGAAGATATCGTAGAATACGGTCAGCCCCTAATGAAAATCAGGAGGTAATAAGCATAATGTTTAATAAAATACTCGTTGCTAATAGAGGTGAGATTGCAGTAAGAATTATTAGAGCATGTAAGGAGCTTGGAATAGGTACTGTGGCGGTATATTCTGAGATGGACATAGATTCCTTACATGTTCATTTGGCAGATGAGGCTGTATGTATAGGTCCTGCAATTTCATCCAAAAGCTATTTAAATATAAAAAACATAATTAGTGCTGCTCTTGTTACTAAGGCCGATGCTATACATCCAGGATATGGTTTCTTATCGGAAAATACTAAGCTTGCTAGAATATGTAAAACCCATGGGATAAAACTAATCGGACCAGAGGAAGAGCATATAAGAAAAATGGGTAATAAGTCTGAGGCCAGAAGAACAATGATTAAAGCAGGAGTACCTGTTGTACCTGGATCTGAATATGCTACCAATGATGCTGAAGCTGCCATTGAAATAGCTAAAGAAATTGGATTTCCAGTTATGATAAAAGCCGCTAGTGGTGGAGGCGGAAGAGGTATGAGACTCGTTTATAAAAAGGAAGACTTTATTAATATGTTCAATATGGCTAGAGCCGAGGCAGCTGCTGCCTTTGATGATGATTCAATGTACGTTGAAAAATACATTGAAGAACCAAGGCATATAGAGTTTCAAATATTGGCAGATGAACATGGGAATATTATTCACTTGGGAGAAAGGGATTGCTCTATACAAAGGCGTAATCAGAAAATTCTAGAGGAAGCGCCATGTACTATGATAAATGATGCTCTCAGAAAAGAAATGGGAGAAATGGCAGTGAGAGCTGCAAAGGCAGTGAATTATGTTAGTGCGGGCACTATTGAATTTTTACTTGATAAATACTGTAACTATTATTTCATTGAAATGAATACAAGAATCCAAGTTGAGCATCCTGTTACAGAAGCCATTACAGGAATAGATTTAATTAAAGAGCAAGTAAGGATTGCCTGGGGGGAGAAGCTGGATTTTACTCAAGAGAACATAAAAATCAATGGACACGCAATAGAATGTAGAATAAATGCAGAGGATGTAAGTAACAATTTTGCACCTTCACCTGGTACTATCAAGGATTATCTTGTGCCGGGAGGAAATGGTATCCGAATTGACAGTCATATCTATAGTGGATATAGAATTCCCTCTACCTATGATTCTATGATAGGTAAGCTCATTGCATGGGGAAGAAATAGGAATGAAGCAATAGATCGATTGCAAAGAGCCTTAAATGAATTAATAATTACAGGAATCAACACTAATATAGATTTTCATAGTGAAATACTAAAGAATAGGAAATTTGTAGAGAACAAGATTGATACTTCCTTTATAGAAAAGGAAATGATGAATATGACATCTATTAAGAAGGGAGAAGAAAAGTGATTAAGGAATTATTCCGTAAGAAAAAATATGGAACAGTAAGTATAAATAAAATAGATAATAATGAAATTAGAGTATATCCAGAGTATTCTAAAAAGGTGAATACAGAGCAAAGTAAGGATATAAGTGACGGTCTATGGATAAAATGCAAGGGGTGTAGTGAGACTCTTTTGAAGGAGGATTTGATAAACAATTTTTATGTCTGCAGCAAATGTGACCATCATTTTAGAATAGGAGCTAGAGACAGAATAGATTTAGTATTAGATGAAAATAGCTTCATTGAATATGATAAGGAAATGAAGCCTGCAGATCCCCTAGGCTTTCCTGGGTATGAGGAGAAAATAAATAAAGCCAGGGAAAAATCAGAAGAGTTTGAGGCGGTCATTACTGGTAAAGGGAGAATTAATGAAATACCAGTTATTATATGTGCTATGAATCCACACTTCATGATGGGAAGCATGGGCTGCGTTGTTGGAGAAAAGATTACTCGGGCAATTGAAAGAGCAATAAATAAGAGGTTACCGTTAATAATTTTTTCGGCTTCGGGTGGAGCAAGGATGCAGGAGGGAATATTATCTCTGTTTCAGATGGGAAAAACTTCTGCGGCATTAAGCAGATTATCAGATGAGGGACTGTTATATATATCTGTTTTAACTGATCCAACGACAGGAGGCATAACTGCCAGCTTTGCCATGCTTGGAGATATTATTTTAGCAGAGCCAAAGGCATTGATTGGATTTGCTGGACCAAGGGTTATAGAACAAACAATAAGACAAAAGCTTCCGGAAGGATTCCAAAGATCGGAATTTTTAAAGGAACGTGGATTTATAGACAAGATAGTTCATAGAAAGAATTTAAAGGAAATGCTGCATAAATTACTAAATATACATAGGATAAGGGGTGAAGAAAATGAGTAACTCCCTGGACTTTGAGAAGCCAGTAATTGAATTGTTAAACCAAGGGGACGGTTCTTGTGGTTGGAATAGATAATGTGCAATTAAAAAATGTGGGGGTTTTACAGAAAATAAATAAAATAGTCATCATATTATCATGGACGGCTGTATTACTGTG
>Ga0182238_1000122_pt1 | contig 25954 bp, 22 predicted proteins | sample hydfrates6_PW_90_FD_132439 | JGI IMG/M metagenome (GOLD analysis project Ga0182238, IMG submission 132439) | Subsurface microbial communities from deep shales in Texas, USA - hydraulic fracturing test 6_PW_90 | ecosystem: Environmental > Aquatic > Deep subsurface > Shale gas/oil reservoir >... | reverse complement strand
TAGTTCAGTTAGAAGTCTCTATTGGTTGCAAAGTAATTATGACACTGTGACCGTAAAACCTGAAATTTTTAAAAAAACTGCTGCAAATGGATTAGTCAATCTGAAATTATTGGATGAAGAAATTGAAATCGAAATGCATGAAGTACCCATTCCAGGTGGAGCTGAAAAGATGGTTGTAGATAATGGACCAACGGTCTATGTATCAGATCCACCAAGAGTATCTATATTCGAAGGAAAGGTTGCTGGCGCAACAAACAGTAATGTTTGGTTCTTAGTAACAGTGGATACGATTAATGGAAAAATCAGTATTGATAAAAACGTTTATCACATTCACCCTACCAAACAAGTATATGGGGGAGACGGGATTCATGTTATTTATCGTTCTGAATATCAAACAGGTGAGTTAAATTTTACAGTAGTACCAGAAAAAATTAAAGTGGAAGAGGGAGAGAACTTCAAAATTTACTTGACATTAACAAATGATGGAAATAATACAATTAATGTTTGGAAAATGCATGAACAAATTTCTTATAACATTGCTTTTATGTCATTAGAACATGACCACGATGTGCCATATGAGTGTGGTGTTTACTCCAGAGAGCCATTGACAAACAATGATATTGTAAAACTCGCTCCTGATAGGTCCATAAATGATACATTTAATTCAAAATGTTGGTCTTTGAAGAAAGGAAAATACATTCTTAGTGCTGAGTACCACACGTCCACGGGTGAACGGATTTCAGATCCTTATTGGCTAGGAAAGATTCAATCTAATAACGTGACAATAGTTGTGGAATAAAATGTTTTGATTTTGAATCGGATTTACAAAACACCTCTGTGGGTGTTCATTTTGAGACTTGACCGATAAATACCCTATTTTTCGGCCAAAGCATATATTCGGGGCTTGTCCGTCAATCCACGTTTATTGCTACCATCAAGCGTTCAACATATTCTTGAAAATTAGCAACATTATCAACAACTATTCAACCAGAGTTATTTATCTGATATGAAATAATGCCTATTCCTAGAGTAAATGAAGATTATGTATTTGATGTAGCAATAAGAAATAAAAGAATACTGAGAACAAACATTTTCTGCATTGTTAACATCCCTATAATCCCAGTACATTTATTGCACAATAATTGTTACATTGTTGGATTGCACTTTTCCTACCCAGTAAGGCTTGGTGATGGATTCACCCTTAGAAGTATGATAAACTGCATTAAGTGTATATTTTCCTTTCTTCAGATTCCAGTATTTTGAATTAAATGTAGCATTGATCGACTGTTCAGGACGAAGTGTAACAAGGTTCTCATTGGTCAGTGGTACTCTCATAATAACTCCACCTGAATAGGAAACTTTGGTATCATTTGAATCATAAAAATAGATGTCATAACTAATTTGTTCCGCCATTTCCCAGACATTAATGGTTTTTTCTCCAGTGTTTATCAGAATTAAATGAATATCAAAATTTTCATTCTTCAGTACTGTTGTATTTTTAGTTATAACAGTTAAGTTCAGTTTTCCTTCCAGGTATTTCGGCCTCAAGTCTATCATTATTTTTGGGGCATAATCGATCTCTTTTATGCGATTATAATCCTTTCGTGCTTTTGAACTGTAGATTACCTGAACAACTTTCCTTTCATATTCTTGATCTGTACGTTCGATAGAGTAATATTCAGATTTTGTATCAATATATCCCGTTATAGCATTTTTTGTTACTGTAAATGAAGCAGAACTGTTTGGTATTCCAACAATTTTTCCACGGCAAGACTTTTCATGTGGAAATTTAGGATTACTAGGTGACGGTGCATTCTGAAGTTCCACTTCAAAATATTTCCCCAACAATTTCATTCTTACGGTACCGTTGGAAGCTGATTTTTCAAAGTTTTCGACATTTGCCACTACTAATTCATAGTGGCTCATCATCCATGAGACTCTACCTACTTTTTCAATATCATATTTAATTTCATCAAAGATTTTTTCATCATCGGGTATTTCATTTTTTATCTCAGTGTAATCTCCTATTATACATCCTACAGTTATCAATAATGCAATGACAACTAAGATTATTTCAAATTTACCACCACCTTTCAAATAAAATACCCTCCATTTACTAAATCATATTGTTATACTACTTAAATCACTCTACTATATACAATTATTTCTCTGCAATAAATAAAAATTATAGCATATGGATAAAATTCGAATACCCCGTATTTATTTTAATGAAATAGTTATACGATTGGCACTACTTCCACAGAGATTGGGGTCACATTTCCAGTATAATCTTCATAGTATAGTCGTATATTGACCTGTGTATTTGGATGTGGTAATTTTATGTGATGTGTTTCCATAGTTTTGTTATCCACATTGATATTTAGAGTAAACTCTTTTGAAAATGGGAGACGTAATCCCAAAGGTCTTTTTCGGGAGATATCACTCTTAGGTTCCAACTCATACTTTTCTTTTATTATGGATACGTTTCGTAAATCTAACACGTCAATGACCACAGTGTGGTCATTCATATCATGGTTATGGACTACGAAAAGAGGAGCAGGGCCTGAAAATATAAATGGCATGAATAGAAGGGATGTAATCAACAAAATGAATGTACCAAATACTGTTACAAGAATGATTTTATCAGTTGTTTTCATCATGTCACACTCTGTATAATCATATTCTAATTGTTTTCATTATAAATAAATTCAATTATACTAAAATTTTGCCAAAAAGCCAATGTGATTAAAAATCTTGATGCTGTCCGATAAAAATTCTATTTTTCAGGCAAAGCGGATTTAATATTGTAATTTACCACTCTCTGATTTTTGCCTATAAAATAACCAGCAAGCGTTTTCCGAGTTAGTGTTTTGACCATAAAGTAGACCGTTTGACTATAATGTACTTACTTTGACCACAAAATAACCTATTGACCATAAAGTAAAAATATCAATAGTAAACAAGGAACGCTCTTTGTAATAAAACGAACAATACACGATTTTTAATAAGGAGATAAAAGGTAACTGTATATAACTAAAGAATGCAAAAATGATTGTAGAATTCGATTTTTCCCATTAAGTCAAGTAATGGTATCAATTATTGCTCTCGGTTCTTGAAAAATGCATCAAATTCCAGCATTTATAAATGTACATTGACTATATTTGTCCGATGTGTATATATGCATGCAATTTAAATATATTGATAATGTCGAAAGTGGGGATATAAACATGAAAATATCTGGTATCGAAAGTAAGTGGATTGTGTTTTTTTGTATTGGTATCTTCACATTTTTATTAAGCGGATATCTTTTTAGAGGCATTCACCCACCCCTAAATGCTTTTTTAATGCTGCTTATATACGTGATTCTATTTGGTACTGGAATACTGGTCTATAATGAGAGGTCAGATAAATTTGTAGCAAAAGCATTTGCCATTTCGCTTATGGCGTTACTTCTAATATCTGTAAGTTTTTTTGCATTGAGTGCACATAGTCATATGTCTGCTAAGTATATTGATGCTGATCAATTGGACTATGTCCCTGAAGAGTTTATTGTCGTAACTGAAGAAGAGTTGGAAAAATATCCTGCACTTCGGGAAACGATTGAAACTCAAATGTATGTGCAAGCAAATCCTGGAGAATGGACACGAACTATTGAATTTCTTGATTCAAAGGGGTCGTATGTAATCAAAGTGGTGGATGAATATTATAGAGTCAGTTTTTCGACTGCATAATTTTCCTCAAAATAATTTTAGGGATGAAGATATTGAAGTGGAACTTCAAGAAGAGGTTGCTTTTAGTTATCAAGTGAGGTTCCCGCATATCAAGACATATAATGGAAAAAGTTGTTGGAATTCCAGACAGCTCTGCTACATTCACAGTATCAGACAAAGTAATTCTAGGTCAGATCGATACTGGAACTGAACGCTATTATATAGAGCAGACAAACAAAATGCATGATGGAAAAGTTATCCATGTCCTCTACAGTTCAGATTCACTGAGTGTATCATGGGTCGATAATGCAGTTACATATCTGGAAAGAACTATGAGTAATTTCATACCAAAAACCCAAAAGGGAGAATTGAATTTCACAGTCATGCCCGAAACGACAATCGTTCCAAAAAACGAGACATTTGATATTCATTTAACATTGTCAAACGTTGGAGAAAATACAATCAATGTATGGTATATGGAAGAACAAGTGAGTTATGACATCCATTTCTATGATTCAAATAACAACGAATTCGGGCATGAGTGCGGGATTATCTCGAGAGTCATGTTAACAAATGAAGCTCTGGTTGAACTTCGGCCTGATGAATCCATCAGTGATACGAGAAACTCAAAATACTGGAATTTAACAGAAGGAGAATATACGCTTAATGCAGTCTACCATACTTCCAAAGGTGGAGATATCACTGAGCCCTATTGGCGGGAGAAGTACAATCCAATAATGTAAGAATTGTTGTCGAGTAATATCATATTCTAGGTCGGATTTTCAAAAAGAGATGGTAACAAAATGGTTTCTCATAAAAATTACTGATAGATATTTTAATTTTATTGTTGGTAGTATCGTTCCCATTCTGATTTACCTTCTTTATTGCAGGTTCCCCCACTCCTTTGTTTTCAGTTTCCAATTATGATAATGTTTCACATACAGTAGATGTTACTATCATTGGACCAGATAATACTTCGATTTTTAATGATTCAAAGTTCTTAGCTCCAGATGAACGTTGGTCACATCCAAAGCCACTGTATAGGGTTCCAAAATCTTTCTTTACATGGAGGAAGACGAGTACATGGTCTATGCTACACTAAACAATAATACCACTAAAAACATGACAATCTACTGTCATTTGTGGAATAATCCTAGTATAGAATTATACAATGGCATTATGGAATTAGGAGAAGTTACTGTTTGATAATTAACTAATTGCAGGGGATTTAGTTACAATGACAACAAATTATTACCTACTTTGTCCGATAAATACCCTATTTTTGCGGACAAAGCATCATTCCTCATCAAAAATAAATATATCTTCAATTTTAGAATTAAAAACCTTTGCAATCGTATAAGCTAATTTCAGGGAAGGATTATACTTACCCTTCTCCAGAAATAGGATGGTTTCTCTTCTGACTCCAACCATTTTCGCAAGCTCTTCTTGAGTAAGATCATATCTGGCTCGGAGTTCTTTGATTCTGGTTTTCATGTGTCCGAATCATACCCTTTTTTATAATAATACCATCTGAAAATAATCCATGATCCCATCGCAATCATGAACAGAGGGGAGCTCACATCTTTGTAAAGTAGTTCGGTGTGCCAATTTACCATTGTCAAGATTGCAAGACACACGAATAGTATCCAGAAAGTATGGTATCCTGCTTTTTCATTAATTCTTTCAGATCTTTCGTCACGTATAAAATATTCCTGTGGTTTTGTAGTTGTGTACAGGAACATTAGCGCAAGCATTGAAGCCACAATTATTAATAATCCTCCTACCTCGTAGAACTGGAATTGCCACAAAATCAAACCTAACAGCAGCATTCCAAGAATTGTATTTAAAATTTGCATGGTATGTTTGTTTTTTCTTATTTCCATAAAAATTTCACCTTAGAATTCTTTAGAATTGTAGTAATTGACAAATGCCAACATTGATAGTAGTAGCACAGGAAAGAGTATTGCCATAGTTTCACGTGTCTCTAATTTGAACAAACCAAAAATATCTCCCCATAGGATTACAGCACATACTCCCATCAATACAATAATAGTGCTTTTTGCTGCTTTTCCTGTCACTTTTTCCGTTCGCTCATCATGCTCAGGGCCCTCACTTCTCTTTCGCTTTGCTTTACGTCTTATGTTGTGAATTGTGGCAATTAAAATTCCTATTAAAAATCCGATAATTAACGGTATATTCTCGAATAGATCTACGTCCATTGTGTACCCCTTCTAAGTTCTCTAATTCTAACTATATGTTAGATATATAAAACATTTAGCATTTATAGTTAATGATGTTTTGTTTTTTGAGATGAAAAGAGAGAAAATAAAAGAGAATCTTTGTAAGAAGACATTCCTGCAAAATGAATTCCTTCATTACCCGATAAAAGAGATGATGAAGAAATCTCTTATCGACGTAATCTTGTTGAAACGATTTTTTAATTTAAATCTGGTTTACAACGGCCACCAATTCATATACACCCACCTAATGAATATGTACAAAACATGGAGCTTATATTGGAATTTCTTATATTGTCCACTAAATGTCCCATTTTTCATCAAATTGAACTTTTAATAATGCTAATATATTATGACAACTAAATCAAGTGCAAATAAAAATTTTAATAGTTGTCTTGTTGGAACAGGTGTATTATATGATTTATGTGAAAGGCAGAATGTTTTTTGCAATTTTTTTTATTATTTTGATTATGACCACAGGAATTGTATCAGCTGATGAAATTCACGTGCATCATAAAGATTCAATACAAGATGCAATACACAATGCAAATTCTGGAGACACAGTTGTCATAGACTCGGGCACCTACACAGAAAATATAGAGGTCTACAAGCCAGTCACTATCAAATCTAAATCAGGCATTACTAGTGACACTATTGTTACAGCTGCTAATGCAAGTAAACATATATTTCATGTAAGCGCGGACAATGTTACTATCAAAGGTTTCACTATAACAGGTGCCCATGATATTGGAAAATATGGAATTGCTTTTGATGGAGTGAAGAATTGTATCGTTTCTAATAATCACTTATCAGACAACAGGTATGGGATCCATGTTTCGTACTCTGGAAACAATACTCTTCACAATAACACTATAAGATCAAACGATAAAGACGGGATCTTCCTGGTGAAATCCAATTATAATAACTTAACAAATAATACTCTGAGCTCAAACCAAAAATGTGGTATCTGCCTTGTTTCATCCACTGGTAACACACTGATCAATAACAGCATCGATTCGAATAATGAATACGGCATTCAACTGCGTGATTCTAGCAGGAACAATTTACTTCGCAATAACACAATGTTCAACAACGGATATAATTTTGGAGATTTTACTGGAGAAAATGATATTGATACGAGCAATACTGTAGATGAAAAGCCAATTTATTATCTGGTAGAAACATCGAATGCAATAATTAATTCATCATCTAACGCTGGAACAGTTTATTGTTATGATTGTCAAAACATTTCTTTGAAGGACTTGATTCTGAAAAATAACACACATGGCATTTACTTTTACGGCACAACTAACTCATACTTGTATAATGTCACAACGTCCAACAACTACTATGGCATTTATATTGAAAAATCCGAGGACAATGAGGTTATAAACAACAACATTCAGGATAATCGGCAAGGTATTGAGTTAGGTAATTCCAACTATAACACCCTACAAAATAACAATATTTCATTAAATGTGTATGGCATCTATTTGCATGATTCTCAATCTAACAAACTAAGTGATAACTTCATTTCCAATAACTCAGTTGGTATTCAACAGGGGTTTTCGGATGACAACAAGATAATGAGAAACATTGTATCCACCAATCATATTGGCTTCTTTTTATACAAATGTAACAACAATTTGCTAACTGGAAATACTGTGGATCAGAATAGTGAATATGGTATTCTTCTGCGTTATTCCGAGAACAACAGTATGAGTAATAATACTCTCTATTCTAACAACGTTGCTATCAGTCTGGAAGATTCCAGTAACAAAAATACAATATCCAATAATTATCTGTCAAACAATATAATGAATATAATGGCAAATGAATCTGAAAACAGGATTTATGATAATGATATTGACAGAGGAAGATCTCTGCAAATACTTTTAATCAGTTCACTGCTAACAGGTATTATACTTACAATAGCATTTGTATTTCTTAGGAAAAAACAACATTTCTGAAGAACTACCTGAGGAATTCGATCCACCTGAAGGGTGGCAGCCTCCAGTATTAGAGAAGGAAGAGTGACAAATGAAAAGTATACCATTTTGTAGGACTATTCGACCAAACTAAAATATCTTTAAAAAATAGGAGAATACCATGACCATAGGACCCTTATTGCTCACCGTTTTCATCATAACAATTCTATCGCTATATCCATTTTATCTTAAGAAGTACAAAAGCAACAAATACAAAGGTTTTTGGAAATATCTTGGAGATAGATATAAAACACCTGCAAAATCTCTACTTTACCCACTTATTTATTTAATTGTTAGTCTGATTTTGTATTACTTTTTCAGTAATTGACATTTTTAGATAATAATTGTCTTTAAATCAGGGGATATAAAAATGTGCACACACTAGTGATATCGACAACTCTTGATAAGGTTGAATTATCTATAGATGTAGTTTGTTTTTATGAAGGATGTGATATTATCCACCTTTTCCGAAAAATCCTATTATTGTCCGATAGATCCTATCTTTCGGAGAACATTGTATCAGGTGGAAATGGAGAACTTTATAAATCGTATAACAATAAACACTGAAAGTATTGGCACAATATTTGGAATGCTCGCGATTATGTTTGCAGCAACATTTTGGTTTGCTCCAGCATTTCTATCATTGTATAGCATTCACCTTATCTGGAAACATTTGTGGGACTTGTTGGTGTATTAATTACCAGTTTTATTGGGATGGTTGTAAAGACAACGCAGTGAATAAAACTTCTATTCTCTCAGCAGCCTCTTAACTAAGCCTGTTGCATCTCATTCTCTTCTCATAAGTACTAATACAAATCCCACTATAATCAATGTCAGCACAGAACCGACGAAAGGCATCTCAGTAATTCCCTTATCGTTGATGTAGTTGATACCGATATTATTTTCAGAAATATTTGCAACGAGACCTTTACCATTGTCGAATAGATGATTTCCACTCACGGTATTGTTATTGCTGGAATCTTCAAGGAACTTGCAATATTTGAAATCATGTGTTACGATATCGGTGTTCATTGTTTTATTATTGGATTGATTGAGGTTGATACCATGATAGTCGTTCAAGTTTGCCGTATTATTAATGATGGCATTGAATGTGGAGGATTTTAGGTATATTCCATGCTCCTTGTTAGAATTTGCAGTGTTTCCCTCGATATTGTTGTTACTGGTTTCATTAAGATAAATACCATATTTTTCATTTGAATTCACAGTATTATTGACCAATGTATTATAGTCGCTGTAATAATACAACATGATTCCATGGCTATTATTCGAAGCAGTGTTATTTCCCATATAATTGCCACTGGAAAAATGATCAAGATAGATTCCATGTTCACCGTTTGAATTTACCGTGTTGCCTTCCAGCATGTTGTAGTGGGAACGATCAAGGCAGATACCGTCACGTTTGTTGAAGCTTGCAGTGTTATTTATAAGTGTGAGATTTGAGGATCCCCTAATGTAGATGCCATATTCGTTGTCCGAAGCTCTGTTATTGCTAAATGTATGGTTGTTGCTATAGTAGTCCAAAACAATAGCATAACTGTTGTTTGAAATGTTGTTATTGTTGAATGTATTATTAGAGCCTCCAAACATAGCAATGCCTCTATAGTTGTTCATCAAATCATTATTGCTTAACTCACTGTTGTTGGAACGTCCAAAAAAGATGGCAAAATCGTTGCCTGATGCAGTATTATTGCCCAGTATATTGTTGCTGGAGTCCTCCAAAAAGACACCTATGCTATTGTTGAACAATCGATTATTAGTAATGATACAACCCTGGACTTCTCCATCATTAGCGATAACAAATTCATGTCTTCCATCAAGATATATACCATAGGCAGGACTGTTTTTTTCAGTACCATTAGCACCTGTCACATTAAATCCATTAATAGTGACATTATTTGCAGTTACATGAAATACATGAGCATTTGGGTCTGCGGCTTGAACAGTTGTATCATCTGGATATCCAGATTCCGCAACTATCGTTAACTCCTTGTCCACTTCAACGTTTTCTGAATACTTCCCAGGATAAACAAGGATAGTATCACTCTTATTTGCAGCGTCGATGGCTGTCTGTATGGTACTATAATCTTCAGTCCCACTATCGCTGACAATAACCGTATCTGCCGCAGCACTACCTGTGGCCATAATCAAAAAAGCAATTGCAATGTAAAATATATGGCATGATTTCATTTGCATCTGTTACAACTCCCCAACATTGGGATTATATTTTTGTTGTGTATATATTAATACATCGAGATGATGTGATAACAATGTGATTGAGTAATTAGCCCAAATTCACTTTTACTCTAAAAATATTTTAGTTTAATACACATATGAAGTTTTAAAAAAAAATCGCTTTGTCCGAATATTCATGATTCTGTCCGAAAAAGAGTAAATTTGACTGAAATTAATATTTTTTCATAATTGATGGAATTAATTCATATGATATGATATGATATGCATCTCAAATAGGGATTGCAATGAAATTCAATAAGTATAATTTATATCTGGCATTGTTTATTTCTGTATTTTGTGTAGTTATAATATCGCATGTAATATCACAACTGGATAAGATAGTACAAATGGGAATTTTGGAACTTGTTATATTTTCATTTGGTACAATTGCAGGTTCAATGATTTATGCATCAAGTTTAATCATTATTTTGAAATTGTTCTTTATAGCATATACATCAATCAAAGACAGGCTATATTAATGAATGCATAATATGGTCCAACTTAAAGAAGTGTCTATTTTCTCATCTTATCCGATAATACCCTAATTTTTGGAACAAGTGAAAGAAAAAATAAGTATTTCAATATATGTCTAATCATTTAATTAAGTTTTTATATGTGTTGGTTGTCTATTCCGTAACGTATGGAGTGGAACAATGAGTACACAGAAATTAGTAATCCTTTTAGCGATAACATCACTCCTGTTATTTTCTGCAGGATGTATTGGCGAAGATCGTACAGCTGAAAAGATATCTGAAGAATACAAACAAAAAATGGAAGACCTTGAAGACTTCTCGGGCACAATCTACACAACGACGTATATGGGCAAACAGGAAATGACAACCATATCTACGATTGCCCAAAAGATGCCCGATAAAATGAAAATGGTCACATTGCAAGCCGAAAAGGGCGAAGGTACAACACTTGTTTCCAATGGAAAAACAATGTGGGCATATGACCAAAGCCAAAACATTGTAGTAATTACGGAACTGGATTCAATCGATAGCTATGATACCAGCCAGATGGATTATATTGATGCAATACAAAATCTCATGGATGGTAACGAGATTACATTTGATGGCATGGACAATGTAAATGGTAGACCTAGTTATGCAATATCCATAAATCCCGATGACGATACAACCTCTGGCTTGTGTGTTGATATGAAAGCATGGATCGATAAGGAAACATGGATGCCTCTAAAGTACGAATCCTATGACGTGGATGGTAATCTCATTATGATCACCGAATATAAAGATATTGAAGTCAATACAGGAATCCCTGATTCGGAATTCGTATTTGATATTCCAGAAGGAGTAGACGTTGTTACGTTTGATAGTTTTGCTGAATTCGTTGCTGAGGAAATGCCTCTGGAAGAAGAACAGCAAATATCAGAATCGATGGAATGAGGAGTTTCTTCTCTTCAAATTAAATTTATATGTACACATGTTGATAGAGATTAAATACAGTCATATGCATTCCAAAAAGATTTATGCAAATAGATTAGACTGATATGCTTAGAACTAGTGTGAGATTAAGGTGACTTAATGGGACTTAGATTTAAGGAGATGCCTTGGGAAGCATCCCTTTTCTTTATTGGATGGATTTGGTTGGGATGGTCAATGTTCGGAATGACTTTAGCCAACATGTACTTGTCTGATTCCATTTTAGATATTTATCATCTAATCGTAGGTGTTATCTACATGTTTCCAATGTCCGTGATTGGATTTAAAGTATTTAAGAGCAGGAATGTTGCTGGTTTGCCTTTGATTCTCTGTTCATGTGCAATTGGAGTTTGGGCAATTATCTTGCACTCAAATCTTAATTTAGGATTTGAGAATGAATTATATTTTTCACAAGGATTTGCAGTTGTGATGCTTACATTACTACTAGTAGCAATGCCTGTAAGTTTCTACACTTATGCCCGTTCTGTCGGATGTGACAATACTAGGAATCTAAAGATAATTTTGGTTTTTTCCGCAATAAATGGTTTAGTGCTTGTTTACAATGGGTTAATCGGTGCCTTTGGCATTCATAGTGAAATTATTGGTTTTTTGTTTTTTCCCTTTTTGCTTGTGATAGGGCCTGTATTAGGAGGACTGTACATCTGGGAGGTTATGTCAATGAATAACTAATCTAAACGAAGTACTGTGCTCTTAACCATATATGTAAAACTTATTCTCTACAACTTTTAAATTAAAGTCGAAGGATTAAACTAACATGAAAATCATCCGATTAATCTTATTTAAACACCTAAACAAAGCGGTACAGAAATACAAACAATTAATTGCAATTCTCAATGGAATTATTATTCCGAACCTCTAATCTCCCTTTTCTCTGGATTCCGACCTTCCCCAGCAAACATAACATTGTCTACCTTATACCAGTTATCCTGAGAACCCATCAGAGTTAAATGGCCATGTTGCAAGTAAGAATCTTGTCTACGTGAATTATACCAAGTATTAGATCCATGTATACTTACATCAAAATAAATTTTAGCATATTCTTCACTGATATCATATTTTACATAAACCGTAGAAAAGGATTCTGAAGGATTATCTGAATTAATTGGTAAAGTTAAAGCATTCTCTATGGGTTCAAGAGTGTCAATAAACATCTTTTAAGATCAACCCTCTTCCCAAAAAGTAATATCAACATTGAAGATAATTGCCTTATCAACAATCTTAACAATCCATATGTTGGTTCACTGGTAGCAGATTTCATTAGAGAGAAACTAATAGAATCAGATATCAGTTTGTTTTCATTTGAAACAGTGTTTTCACATGAATCTAAATTTGAATTCATGGAACGAGCTAAGCAAAAAGGTTGGGAACTATATCTATATTTTGTGGGAACATCAAAGGTTTCTATCAACCAAGATCGAGTGAAAGAACGTACTGTTAAAGGCGAACATAGTGTCCCTGATCAGAAAATAATAGATCGATATATAAAATCAAATAATTTTTTATATGACGCATCAAAGTTATGCAGAAGAGTATATATATTCGACAATTCTGAGGATTCAGCCGTCTTACTTGCAGAAAAAGATACCGATGGAACAATCCTAATAAAAAATGAAGATCGTTTACCACAATGGATCAATACATATTTTTTTGCAAAATTCGAATCTTAATTCAATACTGATATGCACATAAATGTTGTATCATAGTATTGTATAGTTATGTTTTACCAAATCAAATAAAAACATATTTATAGTGTTTTTATTATTTGCCCTTATGAATGAATTCAAAGAAATTGTCTTTGTATTAATTCTCATAGCTCTATCCATTACCGTATATTTTATTATTACGTATGAAATTACTCTTTGTGCATTATGTTGAATCGAGGGAAAGTTTGTTATCTGCATAGAACAAGAGTTCAATATTTTAATATGGAACGATGACTTGACGTCGTCCGTAGAGGCCACAGACACATCTATAGGTAATTTATTTATTCCAAAAGTGAGCAATTGCTGACATATCCATCCGAGAACTTATAGATAGAAAGATACGAAAATAAACTATTCTAATCACAGGATGGCATATCAATAAATTTCTTGGCATGCTTTCTCAGGATAAAGATTAACGAATCTGAAAGAGACTCTATTTTTTGTCGCCGTTAAAAATAATAATGTAATTGATAAAGACGTGCTGTCAGTTTAACAATTCCATTTTGATATATCTGGATATGCTAATTGTATCAAAAGTCACTGTGATGGGCAAGACATCGTAAAAAAGCAGTTTGGTGGTATGGTGGTGGTACGATATGAAAGCTGCTTTCCATCTTGCCCATCATAGTTAACTATGTAAATTATGATATATGAATTTTATTATATGTACAAAGAAATACAAAACTAGTCAAATTTGACAAGTTGTGTAGTTACGTAATCATGTGCATATTTATCAAGGCTTTTAGTCAGTAAATAAATTGAAATTACCTGGCAAACATTCTTGTTTTGTTATGGAAAATACAATGATTTGTTGAATACAAAAAGTGTATATACACAATATCTGCTTGTTTTTCTTATTTTATATAATAAGGAATAATATGCTCCATATTTTTAGAATATATAGCTACACAAACTAGTATGTGTACAATTATATAAAATATAGATATAAATATTCTTTGTTACATATTCTCAGATATTGAATCGACTGCAAAATGTGATTGAATGAAAGCCAATTTTATTATTTTTATGATTATTATGGCTACAGTAATTGTCGCAAGTTCTCATTTATTCATAAATGTTGACAATAAAGAAGATTTTGAAGATGAAAATCCACAAAAAAACTAGGAAATAACGGTAACGAAATAGTAAACTTATTTGATAAAACCACAATTACCAATGTTATCATGGATAGTATGGGAGAGAAAGAATACATAATTCAAAATAACAAATCAAATTCAACAAATAGCAACTCAAAACGGGAAATGAATTACCAAATAGTAGGTTTGATCTGTCTTTTGTTTATGGCATCTATAGTATTATTTTTGGCAACATGGTATTCGGCAAAAAGGTAAATATAGAAATTTTTACGAGCTAAATTACCTTTTCATGAATCCAAAGGTATTGTAAAAGTGAAGAGACTTCCTTTTCCGACTTCACTCTCTATCCAGATCTCTCCACCATGCATCTCCACATATTTTTTCACAAGAGATAACCCTAGGCCAGTTCCACCATATGCACGATTATTTGAAGAATGGGCTTGCTTGAAGGGATCAAAGATACTTTTTTGTTTGTCATCAGGGATGCCAATTCCAGTATCTGAAACTGAAATTTGGGCAGTATTATCAGCAATGCTTAAATAAACCTTTACCTCTCCTTTTTCAGGTGTGAATTTGATTGCATTACTCAGTAAGTTATGCAGTATTTGTTTAATTTTTACATTATCTGCAGATATTTCAACAAATCCAGTATCATTAATAAATTGGAGATCAATAGATTTTTTCATTGCCAGAGGTTTTACCAAGCCGATTATGTTTTCAATCGTTTGTGACAGATTTACTTTTTCAGCCTCATAATCCATTTTACCAGCTTCAATTTTTGAAATATCAAGAATGTTATTTATTAAATCTAATAAATGTTCTCCGCCATTGAGAATATTGGACGAATATTCAATTTCCTTTTCATCCATATTGCCAGAAAGATTTTGATTCAAGATTTGTGAATAACCAATTATGGAATTAAGTGGTGTTCTTAATTCGTGACTCATATTTGCAAGAAATTCCGATTTGGTACGATTTGCTTTTTCTGCCAGGATCTTTGATTGAATAATAGCATCTTCAGCATTTTTGCGATCCGTTATATCAATATGGGTACCTGTCATCCTTATGGGCGTTTTGCCATCTTTACTCGATTCAACAACACACCCACGATCTTCTACCCACACCCAGTGACCTTTTTTATGTTTCATACGCAGTTGACACTCATAGAATTCGGTTTCACCTGCAAAATGTTTATTTAACAATTCTTCAGCTCGTTTGTAATCGTTGGGATGAGTCAGATCAATCCATGTCTGAATATTAATAGGTTTAAGTTCATCAAGAGTGTATCCAACAATTTCAGCCCACCTTTCATTAAAAATCGTTTCACCACTTTGGATATTCCAGTCCCAAATTCCTGCTTTGGTACCTTTTAATGCAAGATCCAATCTTTCTTCACTTTCCTTAACTTTTTCTTCCGCAAGTTTACGGTTTGTTATATCCTGAACGTGGACAAGATAACCATCTATACAATCCATACATAACGCAGATATTTTCACATTTACATAGATAATACCTGAACGATTTGTTTTGTATAAGTCTAGCTTTTTGACAAGTTCAAAATCAAAAGTGGTTTCGTATTCAACCGTTTCACCCGCAAGCAATTGTTCTCTTGTATAAGCAGGTAAATTTGGATCATCAAAAAGATTGAAACCTTGTACCTCTGCAACATCAGATATACCAAAAAGTTTCAAGCATGAAGTATTCGCATCGATTAAGTGTCCTTCAGAATTGTAAACTTCAATTGGGATTGGCGATTCTGAATAAATTTCCTTAAACCGTTTTTCACTCTTCTTTAATGCGTTTTCCATAGATTTACGTTCAGTAATATCCAAAAGACTAACAAGCACACCTGATTCTCCATCGATATTTAGAAGGGAGGTCGAGACAAGAAATGTCAATTCCTTTTCTTTTCCCTCTACAGAAGATAGAAGATTGGCTTCCACCATATCATGGGGATTGCCTGTTTCAAAAGTGTTTAACACTGTATTTCGAACAGTACATTCGTCACAAAAAGGACCATATCCACAACCCTTAGGATCATCAAGATGATGCAGACATCTTAAAGCTTCACCAGTCCTTAAACCCATCAGGTTTTTTGCACAGGAATCTGTGAATTTTGCTCCATAGTCATTTATTTTTCTAATCCTCCTCTCCTTATCCAATAACATCATAACTATAGGAGCATTTTTGTATATAGCTGCAAGTTCATCTTCACTTTTTCTTAATTTTTCTTCCGCAAGTTTGCGTTCAGTGACATCACATGATATTCCAATTATGCCCCTCATCTCTCCATTATCATCTAAAATTGGGGTAGTGGTCACATGAGCAAAAAATTCAGTTCCATCAGTTCTATATGCTTCAAACTCTCCTTCCCAACTTTTGCCCATTGAAAGTACAGCCATTATTTCTTCTGCTTGTTTCTTTGTAGATGTTGAAAAAATGACATTTACAATATTTGATCCTTTAATTTCTTCGAGTTTACAACCATATAACTCTTCAGCGGTTTTATTCATGTACTGAACATGACCTTTATAATCAGTAGCAATAACAGCTTGGCCTACAGAGTTGAGCATATGAGATTGCTGTTTTACTTCTTCTTCAACAAGTTTGCGTTCAGTAATATCTATGTGTTGCAGCAGGACATTTGTAGGTATTTCTTCTGAAAGAGGTGTAACTTTCATCAAAAACCAGCGTTGCTTTTTTGAGCTATGATATGCATATTCCAGATTGAAAGTATGTTTTCTGCCATATATTACATCTTTTATGCCATCGAATGCATTTTTGGCTTCATCTGAATTTTTACCTGTTGCCTTCTCACATACCGCCAGATAATTAATGCCTTCACTGCATTTTTTTGGACTTAAACCATTATCTTTTGCAAATTGTTTCCAGCTCTTATTAGCATAGGATATTATGCCATCGGGAGTCAGGATTACGATATGATCTTCCCATAAATCAAATATTTCCTTGTCCAAAATAATCCCCTTTGATTGTTTTTTATATAATCAATTCATTATTATGTTCAAAGATAATATTAATCCAAAGGCATTGTGAACGTGAAAGTACTTCCTTTTCCAACCTCACTCTCAAGCCAGATCTCTCCACCATGTATTTCCACGTATTTTTTCACAAGAGCAAGGCCAAGACCAGTTCCGCCATATTTGCGTGTTGGAGAAGAATCTGCCTGTTTGAATGGGTCAAATATGCTCTGATATTTTTCTTCAGGTATACCGACTCCAGTATCAGAAACCGATACCTGAATATGATCATCTATAATTTTGGATTTAACGAATACTTCACCCTTTTCAGGTGTGAATTTGATTGCATTACTCAGTAAATTATACAGAATTTCCTTGAATTTCATTCTGTCTGCTTGTATCTTAATATTACCAGATTCGTCCTCGTAATTTAAATAAATCTCTTTTTTGTTTGCCATTGGTTCAACCAATACTACAGTACTGTTGACAGTTTCTGAAAGATTTATGTTCTCAGGTACATAATCCATTTCACCCGATTCGACTTTTGAAAGATCAAGGATATTATTGATCAATTCTAATAGATGAGTTCCACTTTTTATAACATTAGATACATATTTAATTTCTTTATCGTCCAGATGATTAGATGCATTCTTTTTCAGCACCTGGGAAAACCCGATAACTGAGTTTAGAGGTGTACGTAATTCGTGGCTCATATTGGCAAGAAATTCCGATTTGGTACGGTTTGCTTCTTCAGCCACAAGCTTTCCTTCAAGTAACGATTCTTCTGCATTTTGCCTAAGTGCTTCCAGTTCCAGATTATAAAGTGAAAAGGAAATGTCACCAACAACTTCCTTGGATAAATCAATAATCTTTTCATCATTTACATGACCTTCAGGTATTGTTAGTGCAATTGTACCGTATACCTTATTCCCATACTCAATGTTTGATACAAAGACATCTTCCCTTCCATATTCATTTTGTAAAGGGCATCCACTACATTCTTTTTCGGGATTTTCAATGATTATATAATCATTAGCCTCTAAAGCACATTGAGCACAATGTGGCACATTCGTTTTGGTATATTCAAGGAAATCATCAAACTTATTGCTGTGACCACTTTCAGTAATCATATTAATTTTATTGTTCTCATCAAAAATACCTATCCAGGCGGCAGTATAATTATTGTACTTGGTTAAACTGTCACATATTTTCTGTAATGATTCATACGAATTGCTTTCTTTGATAATTGTCTGATTCACATCACGTATACAACGCAATGTATCGGTGAGATAATTTATTCTTTGCAAATTCTTATTACGTTGAGTTATATCATTTATAATACAAATTGTCCTTTCATATCCTTCAGCCCTTTTATTGATGCCAGATGAATTTACAAGTACATCAACAAGGTCACCGCTCTTTTTTATCAACTTGTATTCTTTATTGTAAGAAGAGCCTGATTCAAGGACTTTCTGGAGAGAGTCAAAAGCTTTTTGCAAATAGTCAGGATGAATTATTTTTGACATGTGAAGTCCAATAATCTCATCTTTTTCATAACCTAGGAAATGTCTCATCTGGTTATTACAATCCACAATTATACCATCTGAATTTACGGAAGTTATCAAGTTTGCAGCCGTCTCAAAAATGGATCTGTAACGTTGCTCACTTTTCTCCAATAATTCAAAATTTCTGCTGTTTTTCAGGGCTATAGCGGCATGTTCCCCAAAGTTTTTTGCAAGCCAGGCATCATGTTCTGTGAAATCACCATTTTTGTAAGCAAATCCCAGTAAACCTACTGTTTTGCCCTCAATGTTTAAGGGGGAGAAAAGAACATTTGGCAAATCCATGTGACCCTCTGGCATATATTTGATCCATTCACTTGCCATGAAGTCATTCTCATAAACCACTTCACCTGTCTCATATGCTTCGGCTCGCAAACCTCTAACTGGCATGGGTAAATCGGGATCCACAGAACACGGCATACCTCCATCTTCCAGAAACAGGAGTTCGTTTTCTTCACCTTCATCTGATAATAGGGCCACATAACCTGCTTTTGCACCTATGACCCGTGCACATGCATCAAATATATGGCGTGCAACTACCTCGAAATCATCAATTTCCAAGATAGCAGTGGTAGAATTCAAAAGTTCATTAATCTCTTTTTCTCTTTGCTGGGAATGAGTTAATGCTTCTGAGAGAGCTGATTCTGTATTCTTTTGTTTGGTTATGTCTTTTACAAACCCAATTACTTTATTTTCGGATAAAGAAGCAGCTGTAACCCTCCACCACCTTTTATCCCCCTCTTTAGTCAGATATGGGATTTCAATATCTATTTTTCCTTTACTTTTCGAATCTTCAAACTTATTAATTGCATATTCATGAATATCAGATGGCAGTAGATCCAGTAGATTCATTCCAATTAATTCATCCTCTGAATAACCCGTCATTTCACAGGCAGCATTGTTAACATCTATATAATAACCACTGTTGTCAGCAACAAAAATGCCATCTGGTGCGTTGTTTATATAACTTCTGAATTTGTGTTCACTTTCACGTAATTTGTATTCTTTATCTTTCATTTCAGTGATATCAATAGCTGTGGCAGACATAAATAAAGGATTCTGTAGCTTGTCTTTTATTACTATACCACTCATCAGCATTGGAAATGCGGTACCGTCTCTATGAGTATGCCAGACCTCAAGATTAGTATAGTAACCATCTTGCAATAATGATTCATGTAACCTGCTTACATCTGCCATCTGTTCTTCATCATGAAAAATAGACAAATTTTGCCCAATAAGTTCATCGGGTTCAAACCCATGAATTTTTGCAAAGTAATCGTTTATATAATTAATATTTCCATCAAGGTCAACAATCGCACTACCATAATTTGCATTATCAAAAATGGTTTTGAACAACTTTATTTTTTCTTCATATTGTTTCTGTGCAGTAATATCTTTAATTATACCTGTTAAAGTGTTTTCTGCTGGATCATACTCTGCAACAGAATGTATATCGACAATTCTACCATCGTTTGGCCGTTGAACCTTGAACTCAACGTCGTACTCATGTTCTCCGCTCACAAGTTTCTTCAAAGCTTCATCTAGCATCGGCCTGTATTCAGAAAGAGGTATCTTTTGCATTTCTTTGATGGTATATACTTTATCGTTCTCAAGCCCATATATCTTGTAAGCCTCTTCTGAAGCGGTTATATCTCCAGTATTGAAGTTGAATTGCCAACTACCAATATTTCCTATAGATTGTGCCCTTTTTAACTGATTTTGGTTTTTCTTTAATGCTAATTCAGCTTCTTTCCTCTCAGTGATATTTATATGCTGTAAAAAAACACTGGTTGGCTATGTCTTTGAAAGAGGTGTAACGTTCAGTAAAAACCAGCGTCTTTCATCTGGACTGTGACAGGGATACTCAATTTTGAAAATCTACTTTTTGCCAGAGATGACATCTCTAATTCCTTCTGCTGCAATAGAACCCTCATCTGAATTTTTGCCTTCTGCATCATCACATACTTTTAAATAATTAGTTCCTTCATCACATTCATCTGGATTCAATCCGTTATCTTGGGCAAATTGTTTCCAGCTTTTATTAGTATAAGTGATAACTCCATCTGGAGATAATATTACGACGTTATCTTCCCATAAATCAAATAAATTACAATAATTTGCATGTTTTTTTACCAAAATCTATTTAACTCCTGATAGGGATTATAAATAATAAAGACAGTTTCTTCACAATATTCACATAATTCACAATATTCACATAATGGCACATCTAACTATTACGTTGCTCAATTTATTGATAGGTAATAATCAGCAAAAAGCGGTTATTATGTACTTGTGATAGTATAGTCTGAAAACCGCTCAATCTAATCTATCACAAACTTTCATAGGTTAAACTAGGTATAATAATATTTCCCTTGTAAAATAGTATAAGAGATTTATAAATGAAAACTTATTTATCAATGAATTATCACTTTTTTCACGAAGAAAGCTTATTGTTAACTTCAAGATAATATGAAGAAATGGACTAGGATCAACTCTTGTAAAAGAAGATGTTGAGATTCACGAAAATCAAAGTTGGGTTAAAGGTGATTTCAGCAAAAAATATACTTTCATGTTACTATCCCCTTAAATAGCATAAACTATAGGATGTGAATTGAATGGCAAAACTACTGGTTGTTGAAGATAATCCGATGAATATGGAGCTTACTGTAGATTTACTTGAATCATATGGTTATGAAGTCGAACAGGCTGAAGATGGACCAGAAGCTCTTGATATCATTAATGAAAGCAATAACTTTGATTTGATTTTGCTGGATATGCAGTTGCCCAAGATGGACGGACTTGAAGTTTTGAAACATCTGAAAGAATCAGAAAATTCAAAAAACATCCCTGTAGTAGCACTTACAGCACATGCGATGAGAGGAGATGAGGACAAGTTCATCAATGCTGGTTGTGAAGGATATATTTCCAAACCAATTAATATACATAATTTCAAGGAAACAGTATCACGTTATGTAGATTCCTGAAATCAATGAAAAAAGAGAGCAGAAGAAAACCTGACATAGAGGAGATTACCAGTTTCTTCAAATTAGGATGTCTTCTCTTGATATAAGGGAAGCAACATCTATAGAAATATATTTCCTGTATCTGGAAAATTAGAAAGGCATCTTAATTTTCAAGTAGATACTAATATATACATAAATGTATTATCTGTTCATGTAGGGAAAGGTGGTATGAGCGATGAGTGGGATTGTATAAAATAGCTAATTGGGTTTGTGGCTTTTGGGGTACACTGGTATTTTGACTTTAGGTCCCACTCATCAAATTGCAATAATTAATTTGATTTAGTATTTATAACAGATTAAATAACAAGTTATCTGAACAAAGAAAGCACATCAATATGCCAGTTTTTGTATTTCCTAGACACCGATGACATTCCTTCCTACGTAAAACCTAGTCATACTATATGATGGAGTAGTTTTTTGAATTAGGAAATCTGTATCAATCATAGATATAAATAAAAGTCAGGCATAATACATTGTGAAATATTTAATATATTATACCAGACATATTTAGTATATAGATGGTTAAGATTAAAAGCAGCTTTCATATCGTACCACCACCATACCCCAATCTGCTTTAATTGGTATTTATTAGACTTGAATCAGATTCAAAAATATAGCAACTTAACCTAGCCAAAAGTATGTAATCTCTCGAAAAGTGAACAACATCTATAGATTGCTCATTCCCCTTCATGTGATGTTTATAATTTCCGTAATCTTAGGCTCGATTTTCTGATACCATTCTATCGCACGTTGATGTTTTTGGATATAATTGATCGACAATACGGACCCGCCCGTGTGCCCGATCATGTATTCGATTATCGAATCAGGGACTCCTTCCTTGGTACACATGTTGATGAAAAAATTTCTACAATATTTCAATGGGATATAATGGGCTTGGAAATATCGTTGTGCAGCGTTGATGCTTGGTTTATCCGTATGTCGCCGTATCATATTCGCCACCTTGCGCGGCATAAATGCTTTGTTTGAATTCTTTTTTCCTCTTCTCCAATCAATATCATAATACGAAATATTATCGACATCGTGCAACTTGTTTACATTAAAATTGTCAAATAAATATCCTATTTCAGAGACTCGAATACCAGAACATATAGCAATGTAGAAAACCAGCAATTTTGAAGGATTTTGGCATGATTTTATAGTATTGTGGATGATCTGAACATCTGGTACCCATGTATCAGCATTCCCTCTTGTCAATACCAGAGGTTTTTTCAAATCGAGTGCCTGGTTTTCATTGATGATTCCGTCGTCGACAAGGAAATTGATGTATACCCTCAGTGCCTTGTGTATATTGTTCTTACTTTTTTTCACATCCTTGATTGCTTTTTCAATGTCTTTTCTGTTTTTAATTCCAATATCCGATATATATCGATCAGTGTATCTTCGAATATCGCCCTGTGTACGATGTGCATATTTTTTCTGTAGCCACTGGTGGAATTCTTTCCTGTGCGTGGATAGATAGATTGCATTATCCCTGGCCCGCTGGGATTCGAACACATGATCGTTCCAATCGTTTGTACCAATTCCTGGATCTACGTGAGCGTGTGTGCGCAATGAATTTGTACCCTGTTTTCGCAGAAAATCGCTATCAAGCGTAACTTCACACGGCGGAGATCCTGGATTCGAATTCCAGCGGGCCCACTGTACTGTTTGTTGCTTTCTGATAGGGATTTTTGTAGTTATTCGAGTTGTTTTTCTGAAATTTGTGTTCTCGTTTCAAGGCCAGATTCCTTTTTGGTTGTACAACGCATGAGCAAAATATTATTAGACATAACATACTTAATATATATGTGAATAGAAATAAAGTCATCTTTAATGTGTAACTTGCGAAATCGACGTCTGTATCCAGGGTTGTAAAATTTATGGAATTTAATACATGTTCATCAATTGGAAATAATGAAGATGAGTACGTAGCAGGCGATGATGCTCGATTTTATGAGGCCTTGTTTCAAAACAATTTAAACCCTATTGCAGTTATTGATATAAAGGGCAATTACATAAAAGCAAATGATGCTTTTTGTAAATTTGTTAATGTCCAATCTCAAGATCTGCTAAAAATGAATATTTGTAATTTCTCACCTCCAAATCAGGAAAATGTGGATTTAGAAGAACATTTTCGATTATGGGAAATTGGTGGGACCATAGAAACACCATATCTGGTAAATGATGAAATTAAAATTCTTGAGCTAACACTTACACCAATAAAACATAGAGGACTTAAATGTGTTCTAGGTGTAGGCCGTGATATAACTTCACAAAAAAGAGCATATGAAAATCTACAAAAAAATGAAGTAAAATATCACAATTTGATAGAATCTGCAGATGCTATTTTTTGGGAATATGATATTGTAAAAGATAAGTGGACTTATATTTCCCCTCAGGTGAAAACAAAATTGGGATATCCACCAGAAAAATGGACAAACCTACAATTTTGGATAGACCACATACATCCAGAAGATAAACAATGGGCACCTAGTTACTGTTTAGAATGCACCGGGCGTGGAGAATCACATGTTTTTGAATATCGTTTTATAAAAAAGAATGGAGATACAATCTGGATTCGGGATGTTGTAAATGTTGAAATGAAAGATGAAAATCCACATATTCTGCGTGGATTGATGGTCGATATAACGGATCTAAAGAAAAGTGAAGCAAGAAATAAATCTATCAACCAAGCTTTGCCAGATTTGGTTTTTGAAATGGATTCAAAAGGGAATTTCATAGACTATAATGCAGCTGATGATAATGATTTACTGTTACCGCCTGATGTTTTTCTAAACCAAAACATAAAAAACATATTTCCTGGTCAAATTGCATCTATTACGATGGACAACATTGGCAAAACACTTCCCGAAAAACAGATTCATGTATATGAATATGAGATTGAGACGAATGGAGATAAAAAAACATTTGAATCCCGAATGGTACCAAAAGAAGACACAACAGTATTAGCAATTGTTCGGGACATAACTACAAGGAAGGAGGCAGAGAATTTACTTATTCAGGAAAAAATCGTTGCAGAAAATGCAAATAAAGCCAAATCTGAATTCCTTGCTAATATGAGCCATGAATTGCGCACACCACTCAATTCAATTATTGGTTTTTCTCAAATTTTATCTAGGAATAAAGCGAATAATCTTGATAATAAAGAGCTCAAATATCTATCCAATATTCAGAATAGTGGTAAACATCTCCTTGAATTAATTAATGATATACTTGACATATCAAAAATCCAAAATGGAAAAATGGAATTTTATCCAGAATTACTTGATATATCGGATATTTGTGATGAGGTCTGTCCAATAATATATCCGCTGGTTAAAGAAAAAAGCATATCTCTGGAATGTGAAGTACAACAATCTGCACGGCTCGTAAAAGCTGATAAATCCAAATTCATTCAAATTTTACATAATCTGCTCAGTAATGCAGCCAAGTTCACTCCTGAAAACGGGCAAATCTATATTGAAGTTAAATCCGTTGATGAAAATTTACAAGTAGCAGTAAGCGATACAGGTATAGGTATACCAGAAGAACAGCAAAGATGTATATTCGACTCTTTCAAGCAAATTGATTCCTCGGCTTCAAGGGAACATGAAGGAACAGGATTGGGTCTGGCCCTGGTAAAAGAATATGTTGAAATGCATGGTGGAAATATCTGGGTTGAAAGTGAAGTTGGGCATGGAAGTACCTTTACTTTCACCATTCCAACTTAAGGTGTATTTGAATTAAGGGTAGTCGATAGTTATCTGAACTTTTATTTTATAATAAATCATTTTAATGTTCCCTCTCCCCGAATATGGCCGAACCCACACGCACCATTGTAGCCCCTTCCTCGATGGCTACCATGTAGTCATTGGACATTCCCATTGACAATTCCTGAATTTCGATGTTGCCGCGGTTTTCCTGCTTTATTTCATCAAAC
>Ga0182238_1000120_pt1 | contig 26063 bp, 27 predicted proteins | sample hydfrates6_PW_90_FD_132439 | JGI IMG/M metagenome (GOLD analysis project Ga0182238, IMG submission 132439) | Subsurface microbial communities from deep shales in Texas, USA - hydraulic fracturing test 6_PW_90 | ecosystem: Environmental > Aquatic > Deep subsurface > Shale gas/oil reservoir >... | reverse complement strand
TGTTAATTACAAGATATATCTTGATATGGACAATGTGATCACTGACTTTGATGCTGCTTGTAACAGTATTTCTTACGGACTTGTCAAGCTGCATAGAACCAACCGGGATGACTTCTGGAAGGTGATCGAATCCCAAGGAATCAATTTTTGGTCGCAGATGGAATGGAAAATAGATGGCAAAGATCTAGTAAGTCATCTATTGAACTATAATACAACAGTCCTTTCAGCACACCAGAATCCAAGGAGAGGTCGCATAGTAGAGTTCAGTATAAAAGGAAAGTATGATTGGTTGGTCAGAGAGATTAGCAAGGGTTTTGCCGATAAAGCAATTATCTGCAGACGTTCTGATAAAACAATGTATGCGGACCCTTTCAGTATTCTCATAGATGATAATAGTGAAAATATAAAAAACTGGGAAGATGCAGGAGGGATTGGTGTCCTGCATTATGATGCTGAGAGTTCAATAGGTAAGCTATATAATATATTTTATCAAAAAGCTTAATAACAAAATAATAAATATAATAATATTTGCATAGTAATGATCAATTTAATTGTGCAAATACTTCGCCCAAGTGGGACCCATGTTCGTTCCATTCAGCAGATGTCTGAAGGTGATTGTACTTGCAGCGAGGGAGACATGGTCCAAACAATGTTAGATCAAATCTATTCTAAGTATACGACTTTGCACTTAGCCGTTGCTTTGTATAAATGTTCTCTTCCGGTTTCAGGAATGAGGATTGAAACTAACTTGCATGATACGGATTGTTTTCCTCTTCTAAAAGAGGGATATTAACAATGACAAAAGAAGAAAGAATACTGGTAACTGGTGGAGCCGGGTTTATAGGCTCAAGTGTTATTGAGAGAGCAATCAGAGAAGGAAAAGATGTTCACTGTCTGGATCACAGAAATGATCTGGATAATCTCAGTCATTTGAATGGATCAGTAAAGACCGTCAATATTGATACCAGAAATAAAGCTGGTCTGAAATGCTTCTTTGAAAAGTACAGTTTTAGTGGTGTAATTCATCTCGCAGCAGTTTCCCGAGTTGTCTGGGGAGAGAAGGATCCACAAAGATGCAAAGAAGTGAATGTGGATGGCACACAGAACCTTCTTGAATGTCTCGAAGAAACAGGGCAAAATCCATGGTTTATATTTGGAAGCAGCAGGGAGGTATATGGCGAACCCGCATCTACTCCTGTTAAGGAAAATTCTCCAAAGGTGCCCATTAATATTTACGGTGAAACAAAACTCGCAGGAGAACAAGCGGTCAGAGAATGGTCTGTTCGTACAGGCAATTCTTCGATGATTCTCAGGTTCTCCAATGTATACGGTAACGAAAAAGATATACTGGACAGGGTGCTGCCCAGATTTATCTTGAGGGCTCTAAAAGGCCAGCCATTGGAGATCCATGGTGGAAATCAGCTGATTGATTTTACGCATATCGATGATACAGTGGAAGGTATCTTCAGGACAATTGATTATCTTGGAAATGGCTGTCCCGTGCATGATGACTTCCATCTGCTGACAGGAAAAGGCACTACTTTGCAGGAAGTGGCCAGGATAATATCTGATTATCTTGGACAGGATGTACAGCTTGTTAAAAAGGACTGCCGAAACTATGATGTTGATAGGTTCGTTGGTGAACCTTCCAAAGCTATCAGCAAAATAAACTTCAAGGCCAGGGTCAAACCGGAAAACGGTATTCCAATGACCGTTGACCGTTTCAGGGAGGTGTTCTTGCTTTGAGGATATTGATGGTTATTCACGGATTCCCACCATTTTACATGGCTGGCTCAGAAGTCTATACGTATAATCTCTGTCAGGAACTTACTAAGGACAATGAGGTATATGTCTTTACAAGAATAGAAAACCCGTATGAAGCTTCGTATACTTATTATGATGAAGATTATCATGGTCTGAAAGTTCGCAGGGTCAATAAACCCCAGAGAGATTACACTCTGACCGACAAATATCTTGATCCAGAGATGGATGTAGTTTTTGAAGCATTTCTGGAAGAGATAAAGCCAGATGTTGTACATATTGGCCATCTATCTCATCTTTCCACCAATCTACCAGAGATTGCAAGGAAAAAAGGTTGTCCTGTGATTTACACTTTGCATGATTTCTGGTTAAAATGCTATCGTGGGCAATTGATCAAGCCTGATCTGCAGATATGTGCAGGTCCCTCTGATGAGAACTGTCTGGACTGCGTAAAGCGCACGTTCAAGGATAAATGGGACATTGAAGATGTAAAAACATATAGAAAGCATATGGACGATGTAATATCGCAAATAAATCTTCTGCTATCACCATCTCATTTCCTTTTGGATTTCTACAAAAACAACGGTGTAGATGATAACAAACTTGTCTTCTCGAAATATGGTTTCAACAAGAGTGTCATTCTTCCTAAAAAGAAGAACTATGAAAATGACTCAAAGATATCTTTTGGATTCATGGGCAGAGTAATACCCGTAAAAGGTATCAAAATTCTACTGGAAGCCTTCAGGGAACTTGAAAGAAGTGAACTTCATATCTTTGGTTCGGTAGGTGGACAAAAGATATTCCTTGAAAAATATGTAGATAAAAATATCTTCTTCGATGGTTCTTTTGACAACTGGGAGATCAATAAGGTTCTTGAGAGAATTGACGTTCTTGTAGTTCCTTCGATCTGGTACGAGAATTCACCACTAGTGATTCAGGAAGCGTTCATGGCTGGCATTCCTGTGATAACGTCTGATATCGGCGGGATGGCTGAACTTGTAGAAAATGGAATTGACGGCTTTACATTCGATACAGGTAACAAAAATGCGTTAAAAAGTATCATGAAAAGGATAGAAGATGATCCAACAATCCTGAACGTCCTTAATGTGAGCAGTACAAAGGTAAGGTCCATTCAGGATGATGCTGCTTTTGTTCAGGAATTGTACAGGGAGGTGCTTTGAAATGGAAGAAGGACCCTGGAGAATCACTTTTGATACGAACCCTGATTCCTGCAATATCCATTGTATCATGTGTGAGGAGCACAGCGAGTACAGGAAGGAAAAAAAGGCCAGCATCAGGATAATGGACCCGGACATTATCTCAGAAGTTATTGCGAACGCTGCTCCTTATGGACTTAAAGAGATAATCCCAAGCACAATGGGAGAGCCTCTTCTGTACAGACATTTTGACAAATTACTGGAATTGGCAAATGAACATGTACTTAAGATCAATCTGACAACCAATGGAACATTTCCTGGTCGTGGAGCTGAGCAATGGGGGAATCAGATACTACCTCTAGCCAGTGACATAAAGGTCTCGATAAATGGTTCGTCTAATACTATAAATGAAAGCATAATGAAGGGGATTGATCATGAAACAACCCTTGAAAACATAAGGACATTGATGAGGATACGCGATGATCTGCGCGACAAAGAAACTAATTGGCCAACAATTACCTTCCAGGTAACTTTCATGAAGAAGAATCTCAAGGATCTGAAATCTCTTCTTCAGCTCGCTATCGATCATCGGGTTGACAGGTTCAAAGGACATCATCTATGGATCACTTGGCCAGAACTGGAGGAAGAATCTCTGACTGGAAGTGTACATGACCGTATTGAGTGGAACAGAATGGTAGATGAACTCGTAGCTATTGGCAAAGACAGAATTGAGCTGGCCAACGTGTCTAAAATTCCTATAGACAGCGCCGACAACCTGTTGCCTGAACACTATGAATGTCCGTTTGCGGGGAAAGAAGCGTGGATTGCATGGGATGGGACCTTTAATGTGTGCTGTGCACCGGATGAGCTTCGAAAAGGATTCGGATATTTCGGTAATGTGAAAGATACACCATTTATGGAACTCTGGCAATCTGATAAGTATCAGTCTTTTATCGGGAATGCTGGTAAAAACGGTGTTTGCAGAAATTGTAATATGAGAAGGCCAGTTGAAGGGAGTGGTAATTAATGGGATATAACGGAATCTATATCTCCTTCGATGGCACGCACCATCTAAAAGATGGGAATTCATTGTATAATAAGAGATTTAATGCTGTCCAGAGTTTCCATGATCCAGGAATCGCACCGGTACAAGATGACACTGGATGTTTTTATATAGATATCATAGGAAACGATTTGTTTGGCAAGAGATTTGTCCGAGCATACGGTTTTTATGAAAGTCTTGCTGCTGTGACTGATGTTAGTGGATGGTGTCATATTAACCTTGAAGGTAATCCTGTCTATGATAATAGATTTAAATGGGTAGGAAACTTCCAGGATGGGCTTTGCACAGTGAAAGATAGGAATGGAGCCTATTATCACATTTTACCTTCCGGTGAACCTGCCTATCAGTCGAGGTTCATATATGCAGGCGATTACAGATACGGAATAGCTGTTGTTTTTGAGCATACTGGACAGGCACATCATATATTCAAGGATGGGACAAAAGTCCACGAGAACTCATTTGTTGATCTCGATGTTTTTCATAAAGGATTCGCACGAGCAAAGGATGCGCGTGGATGGACTCATATAAATATGAAAGGAGAGGCTGTATATTCCGAACGTTATGATATGGTAGAGCCTTTCTATAATGGTCATGCCCGGGTGATGGATAAGAATGGTATTTTCCTTATTATTGATGAAAGAGGCGAAATAGTTCATAAAATAGGATCGGTTCAAATTCAGGAACAAAATATCTCAGATGAAAATAACTCTCCGGAAGGTCTCATCAAAAGGAGGATTTGAGATGGAGAATATACCTGAATCTTTCCTGAAGTCATTGGACAAGGTGCAAGACCTTAATGAAAAAAAGTTGATTTTGATAAGGCACTCTGACAGGGAAAACATACTTCCGGGTACATTAGGAAGTGATGTTCATATTACTCTGGAAGGAAAAGAGAAAGCTTTCGAATTAGGAAGAGTCCTAAGATCATTACCTATAGAATGGTGTAAGACCAGTCCACTTCTCAGGTGTACACAGACCATTGATTCGATAGGTGATGGGTATGGAAAAAGAATACTTCATTCAATTTCGGAATTATTAGGCGAACCTGGACCATTTGTTTTTGATGGGGATCAGGCAACTAACTCTTTCTTTGATCATGGCCCAAAAGTAGTAGTGCGGGAAATGATCAAAGGTCAGTCTTTTCCTGGAATAAGATCTTCCGGGGAAGGAAGTGCGATTCTTTTAAAAGGTCTCATAAAATTCATAGAAGGCAGTACTGGAGACGGTATTTGCATATCCCATGATTCAATTCTCATGCCTTTTATTGCACATTACTGTGGTGAGCAGTTCAATGGGAAATGGATTAAACCACTTGACGGAGTGGTATTAATCAAGCAGGAGGAGGCATATGCTCTCTGGTGGGACGGGCAGATGCATAAGGTGGTCGTATGATCACAGTGGGTATTTTTGGAATTCAGGATGTTGGTACTGGACCTCATCCAATGTATACTCATGACCATGGGATTGCTCTGATAAAAGATGGAAAAGTCCTGACGACCATTCAGCTGGAAAGATATACTCGTCTCAAACATGACAACAGACTTCCAGTCTATATACATGAACTACTTGACAAATACCTGCCTTGTGATGAAGAAGTACGTTTTGTTAATACCAATTCATTTTCAGGAAGTTCATTTATTTCAGGGGATGGAAGACTGAGAATTGAGCCAAATTCACAAATAGACATTGAAAACATCCTTTTCCCAGCAGAAATGAAGTGGTATGACACAGATGACAGACAAAAAGAGGCTGAAGCCAGTGTAATATGCCACGAGTTTGCTCACATTGCCTCAGTACTTCCTTTTGTAGGAGAGTTCCTGCCAAATAGTCTCTTAGTACACATTGATGGAGGTGCATCACGATCAGCATGTTCCTTCTGGTATTGGGATGGAAACTGCCCGAAACTACTGGAAGCCTCCTGGGATCTATTGAAAGATCAGGTTAATAATTTCAATGTAAATCCACTGGCTATGGCTATTCTTCATCAGGAGGAATGGCAGCATCTTTCTCTCCCAGGAAAACTGATGGGATATTGCGGGCTGGGAAAGACAGACTCAGAGATATCAGATTGGTTGAAGATCAATAATTGGTTCTTGGATTATCAGGGGAATGGAACCAGTATTCTGGATTTGTTGAACAGAAGGTGGAACACCAATTTTACAGCCTATAATAACAGATCTCCATTTTTCATGAACTTATGTGCTTCCATACAAAAGGACTTTCAAGAAAAGGTCATTGAGGAGATATTTAAATTCCAGGAAATAACAGGTGCAGAAAACCTGTACTATAGTGGTGGTGCAGCTTTAAATATACCCACTAATCGTTGTCTTGAGGTTTCTGGCCGTTTCAAGCGGATTTTCATACCGCCTGTAACAAGTGATTCCGGACTGGCACTGGGAGCTGCTGCCTGGATGGAATATCTCGACCATGGGAAACTGGAAATAAACAGCCCTTTTATTAATCACTTCGGTATCGAACAAAGAAGAGAACATCAAGATGACAATGACGATATTAAGAAAATGATATTTGATGGAAAAGTGCTTGGAGTATGCAATGGCTCAGCTGAGGCAGGTCCACGTGCACTTGGTCATCGGAGTCTCATAGGATTAGCCAATTCCAGAGAAATAAAAGAACGTTTGAGTGAACAAATCAAGGAAAGAGAATGGTACAGACCTGTGGCACCTATACTTTGTGAGGCTGCAGCAAAGGAAGTCCTGGAGGATATGGCACTAAAAAGTGAACTTTCACATTTCATGCTGGGAGCTTATGAGATTGTTGAAGATTCCAAAAAAGATTTCGAGGGGATAATCCATGGAAATGATCTGCTGAGAGCACAGATCGTCAGGTCAAAGGACAGGGATAATCAATGGATATATTGTCTTTTGTCTGAGTTATGGGAGGAAGACGGCATACCAGCTCTTATCAATACTTCCTACAATCAAAAAGGTAAACCAATAGTACACTATCCTTCAGAGGCCATTGATGTAGCTGGTCGAGTAGGACTTGATGGAGTGGTTATAAATGGATCCTTACATCTGTCCTGAAGCTCTTGAGAGGGATAATCGTTATTATCCCTTTTTCATGCGTATTTTGCCAGAGATCAAAAGAAAGAAAAGACTTGCATATGGACAAACGATCAAAGATAAGATGGAGTGGAAGAATGAATCAATTCGAAATCATTAGGAGGATTTAGAAGTGAAAGACTTCGACCTTATAAGAGAAACTGTGCAAAAATGGCCATGCTCCAGAGTACAAGAAGTACAGAGTTCCCTAATAGAAAAAGCGCCTCTATTTGATGTAGAAGTTTCAAGCATTTGCAACCTTAAATGTGAGTTCTGTCCTCGTGATAAAGTTGTTCGAAAAAATAAATTTATGGAGTCAGATATTTTTGACATTCTGTACAATTGGTTACCAGATAATGCCATAGTGATGTTCAGCGGTTTAGGAGAATGCCTTCTGAACAAAAATCTTAGTTCTTATATCCAAAAACTAAAGGAAAGAAACATTTCCTCGTGTATTGTCACTAATGGTGTTTTTCTGACGCCAGAGAAACAGAAAGAATTGATTGAAAGCGGAATTGACCAGATTCAAGTAAGTTATCTTACATGTAATGAGTCAGTGTATAATGATCTTACAGGGAACAGAGGTGATTTCAATTCCCTTAACTTCAATCTTCAGAAATTGTCTGAAATCAAACCTGCGGACCTCAGAGTTCAACTTAATTTTATAGATCTTGGTGTTAACCATAGATCCTTCTCTCTGGTGAAAGAAGCTGCGCTTAACTGGGATTTTGATATATTTTACCGGAGAGAACATTCTCGTGGAGGATTAAATACAAGATCCTTGCATATGCTTGAAACAGATGATTGCTGTTTCAGATGTGGTACTTTTGCATCTGTACATTTCATTACATCTGATGGAAACATTATTTTATGCTGCAATGATGCAAAAGCAGTGAATATTTTAAGCAATATTACGAGTTCAGATTATGCATCAATGCTAAAAAACAAATTAAAGATCATGTTGAAAAATACTGAATTTGATGTATGTAAAAGATGTACGGATGACTATAGGTGGCACTCACTTTTTGATGTTATTTGATGATAACTAAAATTATGTGTTTATAGCTCTATAGAAGATTTATCAAAATCAATCTCAATAGAAATAGACAATTGTTATCACAATCAGCAATATAATTCAAATTATTGTACACTTGAATCATATACCAAATATTGAGGAATTCTACTAAAGGAGCAACTGAGATGGATAATGTAACATCTGGTTTTACCTCGGAAGAAAATCAAATGATATATAGGTTTGAAAATATTGATCTATTTACTTCTTCAGACCAATTTAAGGGAAATATGTGCTGTTTTCCTGTAAGGCACATAGCAAAAAAAGGTAAGAAAACCAGTAAATTCAAAAATGCAAGATTGATTAAATTATGTATTTCTTTTGAAATTATGCATAAGAACAGAGTTTCTGTTCTTATCTATGATGCAAATGATGAAATATTGGCTTCTAATATGTTATTTGATGATGGATTATACGATGGAATGCTCAATAATATTGATAACATTACATTGTTAAGTTTGATTCACAAAGTATCTCATCGATTCCCTGTAGATATTTTGTATGAAGAAATTGTATGTAATAATCCAGAGTTAGTAGAACTTGAAAACATTATTGGAGTTGAGTTTAAGGATAAAAGAACATTGCAGTCCTCTCTTATCCACCATACATTTACAGAAGAACATCAACCTTTCATTGAGCGGTTAGATCTTATTGATTTGGACAATCAAAGACTAGAATATCTAGGTGATTCTGTTTTGGGTTGTATTATCTCAAAGTATGCTTATGAAAATTATTTTTCTTTTAGGAAGAAGAAAGGGCTAATCCCCGCCTTTTCAAAGGTGGGATACAGCCCGTCAACTTTGCATAAAAGCATTAAAATATATGCAACACATTTGGAAATTGGAAGATAATTTTGAATAAAGTGTTTCGTTACCGCATCTATCCTACAAAAGCTCAGAAATCAATTCTTGCTGATACACTTGAGCTTTGCAGATGGACCTATAATGAAACACTGGCACTAAGGAAGAATGCATGGGAGTTCGAGCAGGAGAACATTGGATACTATGAGTCCAAGAAAATGATTCCTGGCTGGAAAGTGATCAAACCCGAACTTAAGAATGTACACTCTCAGGTACTACAGGATGTTGTCAAGCGAGTAGAGCTTGCTTTTCAGGCATTTTTCAGACGATGCCAAAATGGAGAGAATCCAGGGTATCCAAGGTTCAAGGGTAAGAACAGGTACGACAGTATCACTTATACTCAATCTGGTTTTGAACTGCAGGATAACAAAGTCTGGCTGTCAAAAATAGGTGCGATTAAGATAAAACTTCACAGGCCAGTAACTGGAGAGATAAAAAGACTCACTATTCGAAGAAATTCTACAGGGAAATGGTTTGTATCTTTCCTTGTCGATATTGATAATCAGCAAACAATACCATTAACAGGACAATATGTAGGGGTGGATGTAGGAATAAAAAGTTTCCTCACTCTTTCCAACGGCCAGGATATCCCAAATCCCCGGTTCTTTGTAAGTGAAGAAAAGAACCTGGCAAAAGCACAACGAAAATTGTCAAAAGCTGTCACGGGCTCACCTGAATGGAAGAAAGCACTCAAGATTGTAGGACATATTCATGAAAGAATCGCCAATAAACGACAAGATTTCGTTCACAAGGTGAGTCTGGAACTTGTCAGAGCATATGACCTGATAGTTTTTGAAGATTTAAACGTCAAGGGAATGATCAAAGACCATTGCCTTGCAAAGCACATTGCAGATGTTTCATGGAATAAGCTGATAAGTATCACTACTTACAAGGCAGAATGGGCCGGTAAGGGTGTAGAGCTTATCGATCCAAGAAACACCTCTCAGATGTGTTCTGGCTGTGGTGAAATCGTCAGGAAAGATCTGTCTGAAAGAACACACAGTTGTCCTTTCTGCAGTCTTGTTCTGGACAGGGATCACAATGCTGCAATTAATATACTCAGACTGGGGCTACAGTCTGTAGCACAAAAAGCTTAGATGCCCTCTACTTTAGTGGAGGGAGTAGTCACTGCAGGTGATTTGACCAAGTTTAAAGCTTTTCTTGTGAAAAACAATAACATATCTGAAATTGCAGGTAAATTGAATTTAGATAATTATTTATTAAAAGGAAAAAGCGAAGTCAATAACAAAAGTGGAAAAGAAAAACGCCTGGCAGATGTATTTGAAGCAATAATAGGGGCTATCTTCTATGATCAAGGATATGACAAAACAGAAGAGATAGTTTTAAAACACTGTTCAAAGGACATTCAGGCGTTTTTATCATTAGGCCCGGATGATTTGAAAGCCACTATTGATGAAAAGGATCAAACGAGTAAATTTAATAATCAATACCAGAAATTGTATAAGGTAGATCCATTTTATGAAGAGGAACAACTTTCCACTAATCCTCCTTACTATTCTTGTAAAATTATCATCAATAATTTTTCTGTCACTGGATTTGGTACAAACAAGAAACTAGCAAAAAAAGATGCTTGCAAAAAAGGACTTAAGTTTCTTCAATAGAAAAAACTTTTTACTTATAAGTTGAAACCCTAATTAACAACCACAGGGATAATGTCCAATTTTGTTCATATATTATATATAGTATATGACCATTTTTACCCATGATGATGAATTCGACTAAAATGGAAATATTCAAAGACCTAACCCATCCACGGACAGTATCCGAGATGTCATCATTACTGGAATTAGACCATTCCACAGTATCCAAAGCCGTAAATTCACTTAAAAATGATGGTTTAGTTACAAAACAAAAAAAAGCTCAGCATGTTTATGTCAATCGTTCTGAATCATTACATTCACAGTCATTGAGAGAAATCCTCATAGAATATCCCCGCCTTCCATTGGACAATATACTTACGAATTCATCACTACACATATTAAGCGTTCTGAATAATCCATATTCAATTATGGAAATTGCAGAAATAACCGGGCTCAACAGAAAAACAGTATCTTCTAGAATTAATGAACTGGCAAAGTATGGTATCGTTCTCCAAAAAGAAAACAAATATTTCTTCAGTAAGCGCCACTCTTTGCTTAACAAATTTGTTGATGACTACTGGAAATACAGGACAAATAAAAGCCTAAAAGACATCTCTGCAAAAGCTGTGTTAATATGGCAGAGAGGACCAGAGTTCTTATTCAAAATAGATGCTGAGTTCACTGATAGTAATAAAATGCTCATGGAAAGTTCAATTCATCCCACAGCAATAGACGTATTTCACGAGCATGGCCTGAAGGTCATGAGCGATACAAGATACTATTTTTACAGCAAAAGAGCGCTTAGAAATGAAGAGTATGTAATCCACACGATCTTGATCGATCCACATAGTTCAATATATAACTCGTATGCTCTGGCACTTTACTCAAAAATAGATTCTCCGGAATTAACAAAATTTGGGAGATATTATGGCATAGAAGACCATGTCAGATCACTCCTTGAGTATGTCACGATAAAGAAAAAGAACAGCAATTTTGTCCTCCCATGGAATGAATATAAGGATCTGGTAATGGACCTGCAATAAAGGATAAACAACGATGAGTCCAAAATTATTTGATAGACAATATCTGGAAAATGAATTTGAAAAGCTCAATAAGGCACTGAAAGAGCATATAAACCTCTATCTTATCGGTGGAGGTTCAATGAGTTTTCAAAAATATAAGGCTGCTACAAAAGACATTGATGTTGTTGTCAGATCCGACAGTGAACTACAGCAAATTAAAGCTGCATTAAGATCAATAGGCTACATTATTCCTTCTGTCCGTGGTCCATATGAGCAAATGGAAGCAAGTGCAATATTTGAAAATCCTGATGGGTTCAGATGGGACATTTTTGTTAATGTGATTTGTGGCGGGCTACAACTCTCAGAAGGTATGATAGAAAGCTCACATGAGCTCTTTAAAATGCAAAATGTTTCAGTCTATATGATCTCTCCAGAAGACATCTTTGTTTTCAAATCTATAACAACAAGAGAAATAGACAAAGAAGACATGTGTTTATTGTTTAGCAAAAGCTTGGACTTTGATATAATAAAAAGCGAGTTCTTTTGGCAGAATGAACATAGATAAAATGAATATGAGTGGATGACATTCTTTTTTACCGGACAGGAGAACGATGATGATACCGAACTGATGTACTACGGTGCTCGTTACTACTCACCAGAGTACAGGGTATTCGTGCAGCCGGATACGATGCTGGATTATCCGCATAATCCATTTTCCCTGTTAGTCTATTGATCTACTTGTTACCTTCAATTGATTATAATAGAAAAAAGGTTACAAAAGAGATGAAGCTTGTTGCTATACTACTACTGGCATGTGTTATCATTCCAGTAATTGTGCAGACAGTCAGGATGAGCTTTGGTTTAATCGACAATCTAATGATCAAGTTTTTCTGGGTTGAAATCTTTCTTACTATTGGACAACTTGTATTCTTTGTGATACCAATATTAGGCATATTATATGCTAAACACGACAACAAAGTGAACGAGACTCTTGAAGTTGAAAATAATAGTTGTTTAGCTCACTGTTATCACTTATAATTTTATTTTTATATTCTATCCCTATAGTATAATTGTTTCAAATTCTTTCAAAAAACATAAGTATATAGTACATGTAGTTTTCTTTAGAAACAAAATTCAATAGGAAGAAAATAAACAAAATTATGTATAAATTAAATTAGTGTGATGAGGAACCTTCGGAGTTAAAAAATATGAAAAATGGAGTCAAATGAAATCAAGTAATAAAAAACTTCTAATTGGAATAATCTTGCTGATTGTGACAGAAACAATCCTTTATGCTATTTACTCCTACGATACACATGAAATAGGAGATTCTATCAGTTTTTCATTGCATAATGAAGACCAGATTGAACATGAGATATTGATAGAAATCTTTAATTCAACAAACAAGTCCGTATTTAAAGAAACATACACGTTGGCTTCGGGCAAAGAAATTGATTCCCCTCTTCTCAAAAAGAAAGATAGCAGACTTGAAGTGACTTTGGATAATGATGCTAATAAAAAATATGTTGCAATCCTTAATTCAGGTGAACATAACTACATCCATATTACAGGAGATCCTGGTGAGCCTATTAGGGTTGAAATTGCTTATAGGTAATTATGACTATTTTTTTCTAAATATAAACCAAAAAATCCAAGTTTAAAATTTGATATTTTCTCACTCCTAATAAATATTATTTTGTTCAAACTTGTAATGAATTAGAGAGATATCTTGAAGGTAATGTCGGTTTACACGTCCATTCTTTTCAACATGAATAATTTCATCTTCCAATAGTTCACCGATATGCCAGTGAACTGTACTTTTGTCCAATCCAACTTCAAAGGCTAATTCTTGTCCCGTTATTCCTGGCTTGTTGTTTATGGCATCAAGTATTTTTTTGCGACTATCAATTCTTATATGCACTTGCAGCATTTTATCTTTAGTTGAAGTTGAAAGATTAATATGAAATATGCTTTTAATCTTGCCTTTTTTAATTGTTGTTATCATCTTTTGTGCAGTGAGTTTTTTGAGATAATAGCGAAGCGTTCCCCTTTTAAAGTTTAGATCTCGTGATATTTCAGATTCTAAGCAGCCTGGATTTTCTATGATATACGAAGAAATAGAATTTAGTTGTGGGTTTTGTTTTTTTGTCGATATTTTACCCAAAATTAAAGGTAAATACTTCAGGGTTGCAATCATTGGGATTAATAAACCACTGATAACAGAAAGTTGAATCCATAGAGGAAGATCCCAAAAAGTAATGTTTGCATCTGCTTCAGTTTGATCGACAATTGCTCCTTCGGGATATTCTCCAGTATGAGGAGTTACAATGTATCCACCATTGTCATCTGCAGCTAAAACTATAGGGATACTTGTTCCCAATACAAAAAGCAGGACTAAGCCTGCTCTTAATAGTGGTTTGTTACCCATAATCAAATAGTATATGATTCAGTTCCACTTACACTATATCCATATACTTTGTAAGTCCATGTCCCCTTTGCAATGCCATTTGGATTTGTAATGTCAAGGTCGATTTTGCCATCGATAGATCCATCTGCACTATCATAGTATGGTCCAAGAGTATGGCTATCTGGTGTGTAAATTGTAAGCCTAAGTGAATTTGCTGTGTTTCCCCAGTTGAGATTTACACGTAAACTTGTGATATAAGAACTAACAGTTTTAGCATGCCAATTTGTTTCTCCCTGTGTTATAGAATCAGAAACTCTCAATAGCTGGAAAGGATCTTCAATGCTTTTTGCAGGTGTTACGATATAATCAGAATCAGAGATCTCTTTTGAATCAGAATTTTCTTCTGCGACTGCATATCCTACTGATAGCAGCATGAGTACCATTACTATCCCTATTTTTTTATCATTTTTTATACCTCTTTAAAACTCTTATACACATTGTAAATTAATATATATACCGTTTGTGGCCATGATATCCAACTCAAATTCGAATAACTCCTTGAACTGAAGTAAAACTTTGAAAGATAGAATAACTGGTTTCAGTTGGATGTTGTGGTCATAAAGCCTTTATAATAACATCATAGATATTTTTATGCTACATTGATAAATGTAGCCGAGGTCCAGGCAGCATTGGTAATCTAGTCCTGGATCTCGGAAATGCCCTGAGGCATGGTAATGTTGACTTTGATTGGGTTTAAAGTTTACGTGATACTGCCTCGGGAATAAATAAAAGAGGTAAAGAAAGAATGCGAAAAATATCAAAAATACTGATAGCACTTGCAGCATGTTTTGTGCTGACTGGTGTTGCAGCAGCATATGAGAATCCTGATGCAGGAGATACATGGAGTACTGCCACAAATTTTGACTGTGATAGTACATACAACTATGTCGAGGGAGGCGTGGCATCACCAAGTGATGAACATGATTATTGGAAGAGTTATGATCCCGATGTAGGAGATAGCCTAGAAGTCTGGCTCGATAATGTAGGATACATTAATTATGTAGCTGCATACTTGCACGACAGTGATGGGGATGAAATATCACGCTATGGCAGAAGTATCGGAACAGATGTAAGTGATACGACCCTAGACACTACAAAAGTTTACTTGCACCTGCAGTACGGTGGTGAGAATACTGACTACACGGCATTAGTTATAAATCATGATGCCTGAACATAAAAATCTCTGGATATCCCAGAGCTCATATTTTTTGTTGAAGGAATGCTGAAAATGAAAAAAGAGATCATTGCTTTCTGGTTATTGATTTTCTTATTTGGAACAGCACAAACAACAGCAATACCAAATAATGCCAGTGTGGACTCAATCGAAATTAATACTTTAGTCGAGGCTGAAGATTTTATTATGTCATCTGAAGGATGGGGGCTCGATGGAAACTACTTGTTAGTACGTTCATACAAACCAATTTCAATGTCTGAAAGTCTCAATTATCATTATTTACTGGACATAGAAAATAGAACTTATGGAAAAATAGACTATGGTATTACAGAAGAAGAAAGTAATTATATTGTCTTGGCCTTGCCCGTTGGCTGGAATCCATCAGGTGATAAGATATATTTTTCAATATCAAAAGGAAAAGGTGGAAATGTTGTTATTTGCAATCCTGATGGTACAGATGTAAGAGTAATGGGATTTTCAGAAACAACTACTCTTTCCGAAGCAATAAGTAATCTTGGAGGAAATGTTCGGTACAGAGAAGTAACATTCAGCCCGGACTCCAGTAAAGTAGTTTATGTATATGATGATCCAGATAATTTTCTTGGCAACCTTTGGATTGAAGATGCAGATGGGACAGATGCCTTCGAATTAAGAGCAGAAGCCAGTAAGCCCGTATGGTATAATTCTACGATTATTTGTTTCCTGACAGGAGATGGAACTTTAATGTTCGCCAATAAAGAAGGAAATCCTGTTCAAACCATATCCCCTCACAATGAAAATGAAAAATTCACTAAATTTGTACTTAGTCCAGATAAGAAAAAAATAACCATTTTCTCAATTATTGGTAATAGATATTTGACATATATTGCTAATGTAGATGGGACAAATCTACAGGTAGCTGAAATCGATAAAGATAGCCCTATAGCATCTGATCTGAGTAACTGGCAACCAAATGGATCTTCTATAGTTCTGGAAGAAAATGGCGATCTGTATGTTTTTGAAGGTAGAGAGCATACCAGAAGACTTCTGTATGAAGGAAATGCATCCCAAGTTCAGTGGTTCCCTGACGGAAAAAAATTGCTTTTCATTGAGGATGAGAACAAAATCTATTCCATTAATGTCGATGGAGATAACCTTTTTTACATTACCGATATAGGACTAATACCCAGTCATATATGGGAACTATTTGAGAAAAAAACAGTATCTATTAGTTCTTCAGGAGACCTTATTGCATTCACATCCAGATCATCTCCAGAAGGAAAAATGATTGACACCGAATCTTCCTTAAGTGACGAAAAAGACATTGCAGGACCTTTATTTCTAGTCAATTCCAATGGTACAAATCTCACACAAATAACACCTGCCATAAATGGAAGATACTACTTTCTGGATGAATGGGTTTCTGCTAAGGATTTGTTAATTATTGATTACGTTGAGTTTTCAGATAAAGAGATTGTACATGGCAGACCATCTTTGTTATCATTAAATGGTGAAGATTTGAAGAATGGCTGGAAAGAAAAGTCTGTGGGTCAGATTTTTTATGCAGATCAGAATTCATCTGGGAAACATAATCAGTCCAGTAAAAAGACCTTACAGAATGAATCTATTTCTGATGATTTAAGTGAATCTGAAAATAAATCATTGCCGTCTTTTAAATGTGTGGATTTGCTGGTTATTGTTTTTTGCATATATCTGCTAAAATATCGAGGGATTTGAAACAATAAACATAAAAGCAATAACATTAAACAAAATAAATTTATTTTTAAAAGATAATTTATAAGAAGTGAACAAAAATGACAGAAAAAATTCTCATACTTATATCATTATTTTTTGTTTTTGGAATAAACTCAACATTTGCTCTGCCTAATAATAGCTCTACGAGTTCGATAAAGTATGAAAATTTAATTGAATTAAATTCGGTTTTCTCTACAGGATCTTCGGAGTGCAGTGCTGATGGAAAATATTTACTGATTCATTCATCAAAGGAAATTTCAATGTTTGAATCAATAAACAAACATTATTTAGTTGATATCGATAACAAAACATTTGGGGAAATAGATTATGGAATAACAGAGGCAGAGAGTTATTATATCTCTAACCCAAAATGGATTCCTTCTGGTAAAAAAATATATTTCTCGGTTTTTAAGAGGGGACACGGGCCTGGAACTTATGGAGGTACTGTTGTAATTTGCAATCCAGATGGAAGTGATTTAAGAGTAATTGGTTCTTCAAAAAAAGTGTCACTTTCTGATGTTATAGGAAATCTGGGAGGAGGAGTGGTTCACAGAAATCTACAAGTTAGTCCAGATTCCAGAAAAATATCATTTGAGTATGAAGACCCAGAAAACTTTCGAGGAGATCTCTGGATCGAGAATATCGATGGAACGAAGTCTTTTGAATTACATAAGGATGCAGGGAAGCTTTTTTGGTTAAATGCTACAAAGGTTCTGTTTCGCACGCAAAATGGAGATTTAGTTTTAACTGATGATAGAGGAAACATAATAAAAAAATTGTCTCCTGCAAATCAAAATGATAAATACGGCATCTTATCAGTTAGTCCAGATAAGCAAAAAATGGCAGTGTACTTAAGATTAGAAGAAGAAAAATATCAAAATTACATCAGCAACATTAACGGATCAGATTCAATACTTGTGGATGACGACTTTGTTTGGGGACCGGACATAACTAATTACATCGGTGATTGGCAACCCAATGGATCATCAATGATATTTAGTGACGATGGAAATCTGTTCTTAATAAAAGGAAAAGAAGACAATAAACAGCTGCTATATAATGGTAATGCAACCAGAGCCCAATGGTTCCCTGATGGAAATAAGATACTTTTTGTTGATAATGAAAACAAAATGTACTCCATTGATATGGATGGTGCAAATCTTTCTTTTATCACAGATATTGGATTATCGTCCCATTATATATGGGATCGTTTAGGAAAAAAAGAGATTTCAATTAGCCCTTCCGGAAATATCATTGCGTTCACATCAGGATACACTCCTGAAGACGAATTAATGGACAGGGAACCTTCCCTTATTGAATCAAAACACCTTGCAGCTCCAATTTTCATTGTCAATTCTGATGGTACAAATCTCACCCAGTTGACACCTTCAAAAACCGGAAGATATGATTATCTGGAGGAGTGGCAGTCTGATGGAGAGATGATGACAGTAAGCTACTATCAGTTTACAAATAATGGAAATATACACGGAGATCCTACCCTCTATTCGTTAAATGACATAAATCTGACAGGAGACTGGAAAAAACTGCCTGTAAGTCAGATTATTAACAAAGAGAAAATCGATTTGCATGAAAGTGATAATGGCAGCAATATTCAAGATGATTTATTATTTAATGAACCAGCATCCAGTGATTCCATTAATTCAAAAAACAAGCAATCCCCTTCTTTTAAATTTATAGACTCATTGCTAGCTCTTTCGTGTATATGCCTTTTAAAATGGAGAGATAACTATGATTAATCTGACTGCAATATTGACAATAGCAAAAAAAGAGTTTTCAGACAAACTGTATGAAAGCAGCTTAGTATTATTGATGGCCATATTCATGCTTGCTCTATTTATCTATACTTATGGAGCTGATTTTGGTGATGTTGCCAAAGTAATAGGTGTTTTTTTCCCGCTTATAGGGATTGTGCTGGGATATGATGCAATTATCAGAGAAAAAAACAGTAAAAGCCTGAATGTTTTACTTACTCAACCAGTATTTCGAGATAATATCATAACTGGAAAATTTGTGGGAATATCTCTAACTCTTTTTCTTGTAATATTCGTCTCTTTAATGATAATTCTAGCATCAGATTATATGATCTATGGACAGGTTGCACAGCTTGAATCATTTTTCCGATTATTGCTTTTTGGTATTTTTGCTTATTTCTACCTTTTAATTTTCGCATCTCTGGGACTTTTAACTTCTATTATACTTAAGAGTGAAATAATGTCTCTGACCCTTGGAGTTATTGTATGGCTGACTATGTGTTTTGCCCTGGGTCCTTCAATAATAATGCTGACATCTATTATTACAGGCCAGTCGATGTTTGAAATGACTGATGAATTTTTAGCCACTGGATCTAGTTTGTTTAATATTTCCCCCATACACCATTTTGCAGAAGTCACCGTGGGAAGTTTGGATCTAAGTTATGGATCCTTCAGTATTCAAAGAGAAGTACATGGATTTTTGGATACACGGTATTCAATACTTTACTTACTTGAGTATTATTGGCAGAATGTAGTCGTATTAGTTGCAGTTCCAATTATACTCTTAATCGTCTCTTATATCTCTTTTTTAAGAGAAGACATTTGAGGAGGAAAAAAGATGATCAATGTTTCAAACATAATGACAATAGCAAAAAAGGAATTTACAGATCATTTAAGAAGTCCGGTGTTTTTGTCATTTGCAGTTACATTCACACTTGTAATTCTTGCGTGGTCGTATGTAAAAGGAATGGAGGTAGAATATACTGCAACTGTTCTTGGTGTGCCTGATGTGATGAGAGGATTTGAGGGAGTGGCAATGGTTGTAGGTCGCTTTGCACCAATTATTGGAATTGTGATGGGTTTTGATACAATAATAAAGGAGATAAGATCAAGTTCAATGAATGTACTCTTAACACATCCCGTATTTCGTGATAATATTATACTGGGAAAGATTATAGGATCCAGCTTATGTATTTTTCTTTCATTATTCATTTCTATTAACATTGCAGCAGGGTCAATGCTTATTGTTTCTGGAATACCGGTGACGCTACAACATATAACCCGTATCGAAATCTTTGTAGTATTAACTTTCTTTTATAGCCTGTTCTTTTTGGCAATAGCAATATTGATTTCAACAATTGTAAAGAAAGCAAATACATCTCTACTATATAATATTGCAATTTGGCTAATTTTTGTTATATTGTTTGCTCAACTAATATTCACATCAGTTCTAATTGTAACTGACGATCTTCAAATTGCAAATGAAAGAACTATGGACTGCCTTAATTTTGTTCCGAGCCATCATTATATTTTCTCTGCAGCAGGTATGCAGGATGTGGTCAAAAAATCCTTTGATTACTATCCTGAAATTGGAGGTATATTTGATACGAGCCATACAATTGTTGATTGGCTGAATGAGTTCTGGTCTAGTTTAGTAGTTCTTGTTGTATCACCTATCATTTTGTTGATACTATCAGTGATCGTATTTCTGAAAAAGGACATTTCTTTATGAGCGAGGATGATCATGGCTAAAAATATTTACAAGACAACCATATTGCTATGGGTAATAGGGTTATTATTGTGTAATTTAGCTGCTGCAGACTGGTCTTCTGTTGTAGCTACTTCTGCAACTACGGGAAAGGTAGCTATCCCGGGAGATACAGTTGAGTTCACTATTAATGTCCAGAAAGGCTATGATAATGACGAGGATGCATGGTGTACTTTTTCTGTATTGGATGTGCCTGGCGGTTGGAGTGCTGGCTTTTATGAAAATAATGAACAAATTACGGCCCTAAATTTCCCTGAAGATGAGGAGGAAGATGAGAGGGAAATAACATTGAGAGTAAAATCACCACGTTCTGTTCCAGATGGAGTATATTCAATATGGGTACGTTTTGTTCCCGATGAAGGAGATGTCATTCTGCAGGAATATGCAGTACGGATCGATAATAATGCAGATATCAATCTTGATCTTTATTCTGACATACCTGGTTTGCAAACTTCTCCTGCAGATCCGGTTGATTTCATTGTAACAATATCGAACAATTACAAACATCGTGTGACAATCGATCTTGATGTTATAGAAAGACCAGAAAATTGGAGTGTACAGCTTCTTGAAACTGAAAATGAAAAATACAGGATTAAAAAGCAAAGTATCGAGGAAAACAGTGAACAGGACTTCATAGTTCGTGTGAATCCACCTTCAAATGCCAAGAATGGGATGTACAAAATAATAGTCACAGCCACTCCCGAAACCAGTAATCAAAGCATCAGTCAGGTATTAGAGGTATCGATCAATGAAGATCTTGAGAAAAGTGAAGCAATGGAAATTGTTCCAAAAACTCTTGATATTATGCTAAATCCGGGTTCAGAAACCGATGTTTCAATAACATTAAAGAATACAGGTATACAAACACTTGAAAACGTTGAACTTCAATTGCAGGAAGATTCTGGCATTTCTACAGAAATTAGAACCTTTGGAGCAATTGAGGAGTTTGAAGCCGGGGAATCTGTTGAAATCCCAGTTGAGATTTCTGTAAGAGCTGACTCTTCTTCAGGTCCAAAAGAGATAATGATGCGTGCGACAAGTGACACTATCAGCAGTGAAGATGGGAGAATTGTCGTAAATGTTGAAAGATCGGAAAGTAGTGGGTATATTGGAATTGCATTGATAGTAGGATCATTAGCAGTTTTAGCTATAATAATCTATAAATTCGGGAGGAGATAAGAAATGAAAGATAAGTATCCGATTGTTGTTGATGAGTTAACAAAAAAATTTGGTAAAGAAAATGATATCATTGCAGTAAATTCTCTTAGTTTGAAAGTAAGAGAAGGTGAGGTCTTTGGGTTTGTTGGACCAAACGGTGCAGGCAAGACAACAACCATGAAAATGCTCATTGGACTATTGGAACCTACAAGTGGTGCAGGGCATGTTGCTGGTTTTGATATTGTAAAACAGATTATCAATATACGCAGAATTACAGGAGTTCTTCCAGAACCTGCAGGTTTCTATGATGATCTCTCCGCAAGACAAAATATGAGGTTTTATGCCGATTTGAATTCTATTTCGGACAGAGAAAACAAAATCGTAGATATTCTCAAGCTTGTAGGTTTGCAGGACGCAATCGATCAAAAACTAGGAGGATTTTCAACTGGAATGAGAAAGAGATTTGGTCTTGCTCAGGCACTTATCAACGATCCTGATATTATTTTTTTAGATGAACCCACCAGTGGAATTGATCCCCTGGGCGCTCAAATGATGCGTGACTTAATTTTAGATCTTAGTAAAAATAAAGGAGTTACCGTCTTTCTGAGTTCACATTCAATGGAGGAAGTTGAAGAGATCTGTGATAGGATAGCAATCATTGCCAGAGGAAAACTGCTGGCAGTTGGATCAGTTGAGGAATTGAGGGATATAGTCAGGGAAAAAGAAGGAGTACATTACCTGCTTGAAGTTCAGGACATTTCACAATCAGAAGCTGCAGAGGCTATAAGAACTGTCAATGGTGTTGAGGAACTTGAAATTAGTAATGCGACTCTGAAAGTGCATTCAACAGAGAAAAACAGTACAGAAATTGCAAAGGCTGTAGCAAAAGCGAATGGTACGTTATCTAAGTTAGAAGAACAAGAATTGAATCTACAAAAATTATTCCTAAAGATTATTGGTAAGACATGAGTATAGTAATGAAATATTTGTGTAAATAGATAGATATATTCAGGAAGTTTGCAGTTCTATAAATGGACTATAGTAAAGGTCTTTGTCCTATTGTCCAACTCGATAGTGAATGTGAATCAAGATTCTTTTGCTGCAACTGCACAACCTTCTGAAAACAACATGAATAAAAAAACTGCATCTATTTTTTATATCATTATTCACACTTTTTTAGTAGTTTAATAAACATGCAAAAACAATATATTTAGATTTTTTGGCCTTATCATCCAACTCGGATTTAAATTTGATATATGTGCAGTATAATGATTTTAAGTTACAACATGACACGTTGGGTTGGATAATACGGCCAAAATAAATTAATAAGCTCTGTATAATTTTTAATTGCTACATGAAGAAATGTAGTCGAGATCCAAACAGTGTTGGTAATATTGTCCTGGATCTCAGAATCGCCCTAAGGCAAGGTTATAGTTGACTTTTATAGTGTTTAAGGTTTGCGTGATCTTGCCTCAGGAGTAATTTGAAATGAGGTAAGAAACAATGAAGACATTTAAAAATACATTTATTCTATTACTTGTTGCACTAATGATCATATCTGCATCAAGTATTGCTTTAGCCGGGACAAATAAATAAGAAAAGTACTATGCTAAGCATAGAAGACGGAGAAGAAATTGCATTATTTTATACAATAGACTTGTCAAATACAATTTCTGAGCTTGCTGACTGGAATGGTGCTTCTGTCGAGCACGAAATTACATACTATGATTTCGATGGAGACACAACAGCATATGCATTTGATGTTATTAAAAATGATGAGTATAAAGGACAGCTGCCCGAAGACAGTTATCTTTCAGATGTAGAGGTGCTTTATCTTAAAACGATAAATACAAGTACGGGTCAAGATATCGTTGAAAAAGAAGAGCCAGTTCTTGTAGAAGTATCATACAATCGCCAGATTAATGGTGTTCCGGTCGTTGGTCCTGGAGACTTTATAACTGTTTCTCTTGGTGATGATGGAGAGATTATTTATTTCTTTAAAACATGGAGAGAATTAGAAATCGCAGGTGAAGTATCTATCATTGATGCGAATACAGCCATTAAGAACCTGCAGGAAGGTAAAACTATACAAAAACCAGCAGGATCCGAAAGGCCAATTGTAGAGATCAATGATATTAAAATTGGTTATTTCTCAGATGTTACTGGAAGCAACCAAGACTTCTATAAGCCTGTCTGGATATTCAAAGGCATTGATGATCGTGGATACGAGGTCGTAAAGTGCGTTGATGGAGTGGCAAAATAATTCCTTTTCTTAATAGGTGACAAAATGAAGAGAATAGAAGAACAATTGTCTTTTCAGGAAGGCTTATTATTCTATTCTCTCTTTTGTTCACTCATTTTATTAAGAAAGAATGGTTGTATCGGCTAGCTGATAAGGATGGAGGGAATAAAAATGAGAAAAAACATCCTGTTTACCTTGGTTATTCTGATAATACTTGTATTGATTTATGTTAGTTTGCCGTTTTTATTTATGGGTCCGGCAGCTCCCCTCTTCACAGTAAATAATCATGATGAAAGAGGCCATAATGTCCATGTGGAAGTATTCGATCAAAATGGAACGAGAATTGCCATGGAAGAAGAATATTTGCAATGGGCTGAGGACATAACTTATCCAAGGACATTATGGCAATGGTTGCCAATTTCCCAAGAGTATACTTTCGAAGTTAGTATTGATGGAAAGACGGAAACAACTCATTCAGTTGCAATTGGTGGTCCTCATGAGATGGTTGATATTAGCGTACATGGATTTAGTGGTAGTGCTAATGAGATCTATGTGGAGGTACAACTTGTCCAGGTAGCATAGAGATGATAATGTGCCTGTTTCTGATATAAATTAGTATATATTTTTAATTCTGTACTAAGAAATTGTATGAGGAGTCCTTTTGGAGGAATTTCTTTCCCAAATTACATGCAAATTGAATTCTCTAACCTTAATGACCATGGAGATTCTAGTCACAACAACATCTTGCATGTAGTATCAAATAAAGGCACTATTGCAGGATTCCAATAAGCAATCACCAATATTATATTATTTCAAGTCAAAAGGAAGAGTATGTCTTGAAATAATATTTTTTTAATAATTTGTGAGAAAGAACATATGAATAAAAAATATATTTGCATAATTAATGACTTATAATTCAATGTTTAGTACGGATGATTGGTGCACAGATTGTGATAATACGATTGAAACCAATCGGTACCACTTTTGAGATTGTGTTTTAGTAGAGGAAACTCTACTTTACTTTTTATGAGGTAGAGGGAATGAAACAAAATAAGAATTTAAAAATTATTGGTGCTGCTACTATTCTTTTTGTTGTAATTGTGATTGCTGTCCTTTTTTTGGTAACATACAACCTAGGATCAGGAATGTATATAGGAGCAAGTATTATACCAGGACAACCGGATAAGTATGTCGAAATGACTCCCCAAGAGTTGGAAAAATATCCTTATGTAAAAGAAGCAGTATCGAATCCCGGAACGAATATAAAAGTTTCTTCTGATAACATTGATAGTGTTGAACAGTTCAAAAATATTACGATTCGTTCAAACAACACGTATAACATAAAAGTTAATGGTACGTACTATGAGATTGATGTGGCTGCTGTTGATTAAAATCCATCGCTTCTATATCTTTCTTTATTTTTGATCTACTCTATACTCAGGTCTATACATAGTGGTGGAAACTGATAATTGGTGTGATGGTTGTGATTCATTAAATTAAACTAAATACAGGTTTAAAGATCATTGCAGGCTCCTTTGTACTTTTAGTTGTGACTTACTTCTTTTTAACGATATACAGCCCAGGACCAGGGCTCTATATAAGGGCAGAAGAACTTCCGGATGAGTCGAATAATTTTGTGGAATTTTCTCATAGTGAACTGGAAAAATATCCCTATATACAGAAAACGTTTTCTTCTCCCGGGAATTAGATTCAAATTTGTAAGAAAACGATTTCTTTTTTACTACTGATATTATTACTATAGTAATAATCGTTTTTTGGATGGAGGCAGAGCACTTCATATTCTTGCTGATAGGTATATAGTTGTTCTGACCACAATGTCCAACTCAAAGCTAACTACTTCATTCTGCCTGCTACACGGTTTGCAAAAAATATTGATTTTTAGAAAGAAGAAAGGGCTAATCCCCGCCTTTTCAAAGGTGGGATACAACCCGTCAACTTTCCATAGAAGCGTTAAAATATATATGCCACGTTTGATAATTGAGAGATATTTTTGAACAAAGTGTTTTGTTATCGTATCTATCCCACAAAAGCTCAGAAATCAACTATTACTGACACACTTGAGCTTTGCAGATGGACCTATAATGAAACACTGGCATTAAGGAAGAATGCATGGGAGTTCGAGCAAGAGA
>Ga0182238_1000119_pt1 | contig 26384 bp, 30 predicted proteins | sample hydfrates6_PW_90_FD_132439 | JGI IMG/M metagenome (GOLD analysis project Ga0182238, IMG submission 132439) | Subsurface microbial communities from deep shales in Texas, USA - hydraulic fracturing test 6_PW_90 | ecosystem: Environmental > Aquatic > Deep subsurface > Shale gas/oil reservoir >... | reverse complement strand
TCTAATTCACCCTCTTTTTTATTCTCCCCTTTTTAACCTGATAAACATTATAGGAGTTGTTTTTAATTCCGGATAAATTTTCTCCATCTGTTGCTGTAATTATAGTCTGAATTTTATCAGCTATAATATTAATCAATGCTTTTCTTCTTAAACCATCTAATTCCGAAAAAACATCATCTAAAAGCAGGACTGGATATTCTCCGGTCTCTGACTTCATAAATTCCAGTTCTGCCAGTTTTAATGATAGAGCAGCAGTTCTCTGCTGTCCCTGAGATCCATATTTGCGAAGATCCATATCATTAACCTTTAATATTAAATCATCTCTATGGGGTCCAACTACTGTATAACCTCGAGAAATTTCCTGATCACGCTTTGAAATTAGAGCATCTATAAAAACTTCTCTTAATTCTGCTTCTCCCAGTTTTTTAGAAAAATTATTAAGAGAAATATCATATTCCAGCTCTAAATTTTCCCTTCCTTCAGTAATTTTACGCTGAGAAAGTCTGGCCAGAATTTTTAGTTTATCTACAACTTCAATTCTTTTTAAAATTATTTTTGAGCCTACTGCCGCCAGCTGTTCATCCCAGACAGAAAGCATTTCCCGATCAGTTGACTTTCCATCTCTAATTGATTTCAATAAATTATTTCGCTGTTTTAAAAGATGATCATATTTATTTAAAAGGTGATTATAATAGCGGCTGACCTGCGAAATTTCAAGATCTATAAACTCTCTTCTGTGCGATGGTCCCTCTTTAACCAGCTTTAAATCCTCAGGAGAAAATAAAACTGCATTTAAATATCCCAGCAGTTCTTTAACTTTATCCAGAGGATTATCATTAATTTCAACCTGGCGTCCACTTTTTTCTAAACGCATGGCTAACTTTATTTTACCTTCTCTGCGCCGTAAAAGCAACTGAACAAGTGCTTTTTCCTTATCCCAGTTGATCATTTCGGAAGTAATACTACTCCGATGGGAGTTAGCAGTGGCCATTAAATAAATTGATTCTAAAAAATTAGTCTTCCCCTGACCGTTGGCCCCCAAGAAAATATTTAAATTTGGATTTAAATCAATCATCAGCTCTTCAAAATTACGAAAATTTCGGCAGAGAACTCTTTCTAAATACATTAATTATCCCCGACTTACTTTATATTTTTTATCTTCAGCCTTTAATTTAACTATATCTCCGGCTTTTAAAGTTTTACCCCTCTTTAATTCTATTTCTCCATTAACCTCTACTTCTCCTGCCTGAATTAAATGTTTAGCTTCGCCACCACTCATTACAATATTGGCCCATTTTAAAAATTGATCTAAATTAATTGTATCACTTGTTATTTTTACTTCTTCCATTTCTAAATAACCTCCTCAATTACAGTAAGTGTACCCCTTGTTAATAACTTTCCAGATATCAACAGAGCATTACACTTTATTAGCTTTTAATTATGATTGTGAACGGACCGGCATAATCAGATAAATAAACTTATCCCCATCTTTTTGAGAATTAACAACAAGGGGATTTAATGGTCCTATCATTTCTATATTAATTTCGTCAGAATCTAATACTTTTAAGACATCAATGAAATAGCCGGCATCAATATTAATTTTCTGCTCTGGACCTTCAATATCAATCTTTACTTCCTCATGTGCATAACCAGAACTACCCTCTGCTGAATTGATCTCCATTAAGCCATCATCTGCCTGCAGGGTAATTATATTTGCATCAAGTTTTGCAATCAGAGAAGCTCTTTTTACTGCCCCGTGCAGCTGGGAGAGATCTGCAGAAAATTTACTGTTTGATTCATCCGGAATAACCAGCTCATAATTTGGAAATTTTCCTTCTATTAAACGAGAAATAACTTCTATTCCAGCAAAAGTAAAACGGGCATAATTACTGTCAACTTCAACTTCAACACTGCCTTCATCTTCCAGTAAATTATTTAATTCCTGAAGAGTAGTTCCGGGAATAATAACAGCTATTTTTTCATTAACTGAAGTCTTAAGCGGTGCTTCAATAAATGATAAACGATATGTATTTGTAGAAACCATTTTAACCTTTTCAGATTCTACTTCAAATAAAGCTCCAGTTAAAGCAGGCTGAGTTTCATCTTTTGAAGTAGAAATTCTTACTTTTTTTATCATTTCCTTAAATTTATTAGCTGGTAATTCGAATTTTGCACTTTCCTCTACCTGGGGTAGATTAGGGAATTCATCTGGATCATAACCATTTATTTTAAATAAGGAATTGATACATTTAATCTGCAGCTGCCATTTATCCTGATTCAATTCTAAGTATACATCTTCATTTGGAAGTTCACGAATAATATTCAAAAATTGAGTTGCAGGTAATACAATAGCACCATCACTTTCTGCTTTAACAGTTAAGTCGTATTTAATTCCAAGTTCCAGATCTGTTGATTTTAAAGTTAATTTATTATTTTTAAGTTTTAAAAAGATACCGGTCAAAATAGGTAAAGTTTGATTTTTAGCTACAGCTCTTCTTACTATATTAAGAGCATTGTATAAATCTTTTTGATTGATTGAAAATTTCAAGGTGTATCCCTCCAGATAAAAAGTTATTAACAGAAATCAAAATATATAATAATGGTTAATTTATTAATAAAACTAGTAGTAATAGTAGTAGGGGCTGTGAATATGTGGATAAGCCCTTAAGTACTATTGAGAGCCTAATTTTGCCTGTAGATAAAATGTTAGTTGATAGGATAAGAGTTATCCACATACTAACAGTTAAAAATTATCAACAATCTATCAACAACCCACTTAATAATTATCCACAGATTTTGTTAATAGATAAATAATAGCTTAATTTATATAAAAATTATAGAGAAAAAAATAATTATATTAAATTTTATCCATGTTTTATGGTATCAATTAGTCTTTCAATTTTATTACTAAAATCATTTTCATTTTCTATTTTCTCTTTAATTTTATTATGAGCATGAATTACAGTTGTATGATCTCTCCCTCCAAACTCATCCCCGATATGTGGAAGTGAAAAATCTGTTAATTCTCTACTTAAATACATTGCAATTTGTCGTGGGAAAGCTATATTTTGAGTTCTTTTTTTGGATTCCATATCTTCCATTTTTAAATTATAATCATCAGTTATAATTTTTTTGATCCTTTCAATATTAACTTCTATTGATTCATTTTTCTTTTTATTAACCAGATCTTTTAAAGCTTCTCTTGCCAGATCGACATCAATTTCCCTGTCAACAAGGGATGAATAGGCAATTACCTTAACCAGAGCCCCTTCTAATTCTCTAATATTAGATTGAATTTTATTGGCAATATAAATAACTACTTCATTTGGAATAGTTAGATTCTCTATATCTGCTTTTTTTCTCAAAATAGCAATTCTGGTTTCTAAATCAGGTTTTTGAATATCAGTAATTAAACCCCATTCAAAGCGGGAACGGAGCCTTTCTTCTAAAGTAGGAATTTCTTTTGGGGGACGATCACTTGATATAATTAACTGACGATTTGATTCATGTAATGTATTAAAGGTATGGAAAAACTCTTCCTGTGTTCTTTCTTTGCCGGCCAGAAACTGAATATCATCAACCAGTAGAATATCAATATTTCGGTATTTATCTCTAAAATCAACAGTAGAATCATCCTTGATAGAATTAATAAGTTCATTGGTAAAAGTTTCCGAAGAAACATAAACAACTTTATAATCAGGATTATTTTTCAAAATAAAATGGGCAATAGCCTGCATCAGGTGGGTTTTTCCAAGTCCTACATCACCATAAATAAAAAGAGGATTATATGCCTTTGCTGGAGCTTCGGCAACGGCAAGAGATGCTGCATGAGCAAAGCGGTTGCTGTTACCGACTACAAAAGTATCAAATGTATATTTTGGATTAAAGCCATTTTGCTTTAATTCTGATTCTATACTGTCTTCTTCAATATTTTCTTCAACTATTTCAACTTCCTGCGTTTTTTCTTCAGCTGTATCTTTATTATTTTCCTTATTTTCTTTAAATTTCTTTACTTCTTTGGGAGTTAATAAAAGTAGAGTCCACTGATTACCAGTTAAATCTTCGAGGATTTCTTCTATTAAATCAGTATACTGACTTTCTATCCATTCCTGGATAAAATTATTTGGTACCTGCAGTACCAGCTGATTTTCTGCAGTAGTCATAACTGCCTTAGTTTCTGAAAACCAGGTATTAAAACTGGGATTTGTAATTTTTTCTTTAATATTTTCTAAAGTTTTCTTCCAGATGTGATCTAATTCTTTTTGCGAGAAAGACATAAAATACCTCCTGTAATTCTAAAAAATTGTGCTTAAGTTAAAGTTATCCCCAATCAACGGGGATAAATAGGGGTTTATCCACAAAATTGTGGACAACTATATAAATTATCCACAGAAAAAAGAAATATAACTTCACTGTTAAAGCAGTAAAATCACTTTCTAAATTTAAAATTCGAATAAAAATTTGTTAATAAAAAGACAAAAGATATCCACAAAGAATGATTGTTATTAACAGTTTGTGGATAAAAAATTAAGAAATTGTGGATAAGTTGCTGTATTTGATTGGTTTTTATGGCTATGTTGATTATTTTATGAACAGATTGTTAATAATCTCTTAACTATTAGCTCGGTAAGGATAAAAATTTAATCCAAATAACCATATTAATAATAACAGATTATCAACAAATTATCAACATAGGCTTTAAAAATTTATCTTGTGGATAAAGTTAAATCTCCTTGACTCTACTATCTAAATAGCATATAATTTTAAATGTATGAATAAAAAATTAGCTTAGTTGTGGATTATTTTAGCTGGAGGTTATTTGGTGGAGAGTCTTAAAAAGAATAAGGAGTTTAAAAAAGTATATGAAAATGGAAGTTCATATGCGACAAGAAATCTTGTAATTTACTGCTTAAATTACGAAAAAGGAAAAAAGAACCGCTACGGTTTATCAGTCAGCAAAAAAATTGGTAATGCTGTTGTCCGAAACAGGCTGAAAAGAAGATTGAGAGAGATTATTAGAGAATTTGAAAGAGAAAAAGAATTTAAAGGTTATGATATAATTTTTATTGCCCGAAAACCAGTTGTTAATCTTGATTATCATCGTTTAAAAAAAGATGTAAAAAAGTTGTACCAAAAGATGAATATAATTTAAATTACATAGAAATTGGAGCTTATTAGTTTTATTTATCTAATTCTACATAATTATTAGTAACAAAATGATTATGAAACTGGTTAAATAAGGTGGTAAAATGAAAAAATTATTTTTGTTTTTTATTAAAATCTATCAGAAGATTATTTCACCCTGGACTCCCAAAAGCTGTCGTTTTCGTCCTACCTGTTCAGAATATACAAAACAGGCAGTTCAAAAATACGGAGCTTTAAAAGGAGGCTGGATGGGATTAAAGCGAATTTTGCGCTGTCATCCTTTCAATCCTGGGGGATATGATCCGGTAGAATAGGAGGAATTTATTAAATGTTTGATTGGTTAATTAATGGAATGGCATACGCTTTAGATTTTATTTACAATATTGTTGGTAATTATGGTCTGGCAATTATTATTTTCACTCTGTTGATTAAGCTGGTTCTTTATCCTTTAACAGCTAAACAGACGCGTTCAATGAGAGAGATGCAGGAAATACAGCCTGAAATGAAAAAAATTCAGGAAGAATATAAAGATGATAAGGAAAAGCAGCAGGAAGCAATGATGGAACTTTATCAGGAACATGGTGTTAATCCAGCTGCAGGTTGTCTGCCGATGATTGTTCAGATGGCAATTTTGATTCCTTTATACAGGACTATTTTTGCTTTAGGTGACAAAATGGCAAATGAAGCATTTTTATGGATTGGAACAATTACTAATGGGTCACTGGCTGAGCCGGATATTGCGATTGTGCTTTTAAATGCACTTGTAATGCTGGGACAGACATATATGACTCAGAAAATTTCTGGAGGAGAAGGCAAGAGTAATAAGATGATGTACATGATGCCTCTCTTTATAGTATTTATTGGTTTCTCATTACCTGCTGGTGTCTTATTATACTGGTTTACATCAACCCTATTTACTGTAGGTCAGCAGTATTTTCTATCCAAAGAACCTAGCAGAATCAAGGGGGATGCAGAATAAAAATGAAAAGCATAAAAGTAGAAGCTAAAAATGTAGAAAAAGCTGTAGAAAAAGCTCTGAATAAATTAGGAATTACAAGAGAAGATGCTGAAATTAATGTTATAGATGAAGGTAGTAAAGGCTTACTTGGATTAATCGGAACTAAAGATGCTGTTGTAGAGGTAAAAGAAGTTTTCGATCCTGTCAAAAAGGGCAAAGAGTTTTTGGAAAGCCTTTTAGAAAAAGCCAATATTAATGTTGGTGTAGAAATCATGGAAGAAAAAAGTGATGCTGAACAGGTAGTTTACAACCTAACAGGAGAAAAAGAACTGGGTCTGGTTATTGGTCATCGAGGAGAAACTCTTGATGCAATGCAGTATTTAACTTCTATCTATATTAATAAAGAGCTGGAAGAATATTTTAGAGTTCTACTTGATGCTGAAGGTTATCGTGATCGCCGCCAGCAAACTTTAGAAAGACTGGCAGAAAGACTGGCAGCAAAGGCAGAAAGAAAAAAGAGAAAAGTTGTTTTAGAGCCGATGCCGCCACATGAAAGAAGGATTATTCATATAGCACTTAAAGAAAATAAAAATGTTAAATCATACAGTGAGGGAAAAGAACCCTACCGTAAAGTTATGATAGAACCATTAGATAAATAAAATTATCTAATCTAAATAAAGTGCTGTATTACTTTGGTGCAGCAGTTAATAAACAGAAAATAAAAGAAGCAGATGGCTTTTATCATTAACCCAGCAGGGATTTTCTCTGCTGGGTTATCTTTTAGGAGGTGTTTAGAAATTGGATATATTAAAAGAAGATACTATTGCAGCAATTGCAACTCCATTTGGCACAGGAGGGACCGGTAAAATTAGAATTAGTGGACCCCAGGCTTATCAAATTGGAGATAAGATTTTTAGTTCTGTCAAAAAAGAGAAAAAGATTTCTGAGCAGGAGACTTATACTGCTCACTATGGACATATCAAAGATCCGGAGACTGAGAAAACAATTGATGAGGTGGTGGCAGTGATGATGAGGGGCCCCCACTCATTTACCGGAGAAAATGTACTCGAATTTGACTGTCACGGAGGGATGACTCCCCTGAGAGCAGTCCTGGACTTAACTTTAAAACACGGAGCCAGGCTGGCTGAACCGGGAGAATTTTCGCAGAGAGCTTTTCTGAACGGCAGAATTGACCTGGCTCAGGCAGAAGCTATTATCGAAGTTATTAATTCTAAAACGGAAAAAAGTCTGGATCTGGCTGTTGACCAGCTGAACGGAAAACTTTCTAAAAAAGTTGATCAAATTAAAGAAGAGGCTGTAGAAATACTTGCTCATCTGGAAGCTGCCATTGATTATCCAGAAGATGAAATTGAAGGATTCTCTCCGGCTGAGCTGGGTGATAAATTTAATTATATAAAAGAAGAGATAGAAAAATTATTAAAAAGTAGTAAACAGGGTAAGATCTATAAAGAAGGTTTGAAAACTGTAATTGTTGGCAAGCCAAATGTAGGTAAATCAAGCCTTTTAAATTATTTCTTAGAAGAAAAAAGGGCAATTGTAACAGATATTCCCGGAACAACCAGGGATGTTATTGAAGAATATGTTAATCTGCAGGGGATCCCACTAAAAATTATTGATACAGCTGGGATTAGAGAAACAAGAGATGCTGTAGAAAAAATTGGTGTTGAGCGGACCAGAAAATCAGCCGAAAAAGCGGATCTGGTGCTCTTTATGCTTGATATAAATCAGGGGATCACAGAAGAAGATAGAGAAATTTATAAATTAATTAAAGATAAGCCCCTGATAATAATAGTTAACAAGACTGATCTGCCAGCAAAAATTGAAAAAGAAAAGATTGAAAAAGAATTTTCCGAACACAGTGTTCTCTGGATATCACTTTTAGAAGAAGAAGGTTTAAATGAACTAAAAGATGATATTTTAGCTGAAATTTTGGATGAGGAAATTGATACAGATGCTGAAACGGTAGTCACTCAGAGCAGACATCGTGATGCTCTGGTTAAGGCTGAAGAAGCAATTGAACGGGTAATTGTTTCACATGAAACAAATATGCCCTATGATTTTTTAACTATTGATTTAAAAGACTGCCTTGATGGACTTGGAAAGATAACAGGAGAAACAGTCGCAGATGATATTTTAGATAGAATATTTAATGACTTTTGTCTGGGAAAATAATTTTAAAAGTAAGGGAGAGATATAATGGATTTTCATAGATATCCAAAAGAGTACGATGTAATTGTCATTGGAGCCGGTCATGCCGGTTGTGAAGCATCTCTGGCACCTGCAAGAATGGGTATGAAGACTTTAACCCTAACAGTTAGTCTGGATCATGTAGCATTTATGCCCTGTAATCCTTCACTCGGAGGACCTGGTAAGTCTCATATAGTGCGAGAAATTGATGCTTTAGGCGGAGAAATGGCCAAAAACATGGATGAAACAATGATTCAAATCAGAATGCTGAATACAAGTAAGGGTCCAGCAGTTCATGGTCTGCGGGGCCAATCAGATAAAGATGAATACCACAAGCGAATGAAACAGGTTTTAGAACAGGAAGATAATATAGATTTAAAACAGCAGATAGCAGAAGATATAGTTGTTGAAGATGGAGAAGTTAAAGGGGTTGTAACTAAAACCGGAGTCTTTTTCCCCGGCAAAAAGGTTATTTTGACAACAGGAACCTTTTTAAAAGGAAGAATAATAATTGGGGAGGCTAAATTTAATGCCGGCCCAAACCAGCAGTATCCGGCAAATAAACTTTCCGGAAGCTTAAAAGATCTGGGAATCAACCTGCGCCGCTTTAAAACTGGAACCCCACCAAGAGTGAGCAAAAAGTCTATGGATTTTTCAAAAATGGAGCCGCAGCCGGGAGAAGAAGGTTTGAGTTTTTCTTTTGAGTCTGAGCCTTTAACCGGTGAGCAGGCGATGTGTTATTTGACCTATACTTCGGAAGAAACCCACAGAATTATTAATGATAATAAGATGAGAACTCCTTTATTCAGTGGAGTGATTGATGGGGTTGGACCGCGATACTGTCCTTCGATTGAGGATAAAGTAGTTCGTTTTCCTGATAAAGGAAGGCATCAGTTATTTATTGAGCCGGAGGGTTTGGGAACTGATGAATATTATGTTTCTGGCCTTTCTACCAGCTTACCTTATGATGTACAGATTGAAATGGCAAGAACTGTACCTGGTTTAGAAAATGTAGAGATAATGAGGCCTGGTTATGCAATTGAGTATGACTGTGTAGATCCGGAAGAATTAAAACTTGATTTAGAACTAAAAAAAGTAAAGGGTTTATATACAGCCGGTCAAATTAATGGTAGCTCCGGCTATGAAGAAGCTGCCGGCCAGGGTTTAATAGCAGGTATTAATGCTGCTTTGAGTCTGCAGGATAAAGAGCCGGTGATTTTAAAACGATCTCAGGCCTATATAGGTGTTTTAATCGATGATCTGGTAACAAAAGGAACACCTGAGCCCTATAGAATTATGACTTCTCGAGCAGAATACAGGCTGCTGCTGCGCCAGGATAACGCAGATCAGCGTTTAACTCCTCTGGGAAGAGAAATTGGTCTGGTCAGTGATCAGAGATATGAAAATTATCAGGAAAAAATGGAGGGTGTAAAAAAAGCCCTTGGATTTTTAAGAGCAGATGAAAACCAGGTTAATCCGACTAAAGAAGTTAGAGCCAGACTGGAAGAGTTGGGAAGTGGAAACTTAAGTAAACCTGTAAGTCTAGAAAAACTTCTGCGCCGGCCTGAAATTTCTTATTCAGATCTGAAGTTTTTTGCTGAAGATCTGCCGGAGATTAAAAAAGATGTTCAGGAACAGGTAGAAATCCAGGTTAAATATAAAGGTTATATCGAACGCCAGGAAGCTCAGGTAGAGCAGTTTAGAAAAATGGAAGAGAAAAAAATTCCTGAAGAACTGGATTATAATCAGCTTGATAATCTGCGTCTGGAGGCTAGAGAAAAGTTGAATAAGATTAGACCGCTTTCTATCGGCCAGGCGTCAAGGATTTCAGGTGTTTCTCCAGCTGATATTTCTGCTTTAATGATTTATTTGGAGCAGTATAATAGAACTAAAAAGGATGATCAGAATGGAGAAAAATAAAAAGGAATTCATAAAAAAATTAAAAGACGGAATAGAAGAGTTAAATATTTCCTACAGCAGCGAGCAGCTTGAGCAGCTGTGGGAATACTACCTTTTCTTTATTGAGGAAAATAAGAAATATAATTTAAGCACAATTACAGAAGCAGATGCTGTTATCAAAAAACATTTTTTAGATTCGCTGGTGATATTAAAACAGCTTAATTTAGAAGGTCGTAAGAGATGGCTTGATATCGGGAGTGGAGCTGGCTTTCCAGGTATGGTTTTAAAATTATTTTTACCTGGAGACAGTTTTTATTTGCTCGATTCTTCAGCAAAAAAGGTTAATTTCTTAAATCAGCTGAGTTATAAACTGGGGCTTAAGGGTATTGATGCTACCCACGGTAGAGCTGAAGATCTGGCACAAATTGGTGAATGGAGGTCTTCTTTTGATTATGTCTGCTCAAGGGCAGTTGCATCTTTAAATATTTTGCTGGAATATGCAGTCCCTTTTTTAAAAATAGGTGGTTTGGCTTATCTTTATAAAGGACCGGAATATGAAGAGGAAATTGAAGCAGCTCAGGCTGCTTTAAAAACACTTGGAGCTGAGGTTGAAGAAATAATAGAGCTTGATGTGCCGGGTTTAGAAGCTGAGAGATATTTAATTGTGGTTAAAAAAACAGCCAAAACTCCCGAAAAATATCCTCGCCGGGCTGGAATTCCAAAAAAACGCCCCCTTTAATTTATTTCCCGGGAAATAGTTTTGGAATTGACTTAATTCTGGCTAAATTAAATATTTATAAAGGAGATTTAAGTAATTTAGAGAAATATATTTTTATGTGGGGGTAATTATGAATGAAAATTCCTTTCTTTAATCAGGAAGACCAAAAAAACAGGGATCAGATTGTAGAAATTAAAGTAGAAGAAATCAAAGTTAATCCTTTTCAACCGCGGCAGGAGTTTAATCAGGCTGAAATTAAAGAGCTTGCAGATTCAATTAAGAATTTCGGCTTAATCCAGGCAATTACAGTTAGGGAAAAAGAAAATGAATATGAACTAATTGCTGGTGAGAGAAGGTTGAGAGCTGCCCGATTATTAAATAAGGAAGTTATTCCGGCTGTGGTTAAGGATTTTAATGACCAGCAGATGGCAGAAATAGCTCTGATTGAAAATCTGCAGCGTAAAGATTTAAATTTTTTAGAAGAAGCTAAGGCCTATCAGCGATTATTGGATGAATTTGATTTAACTCAAAAAGAGCTGGCGGCAAGAGTTTCTAAAAGCCAGTCGACTATAGCCAACAAATTGCGTTTGTTAAATCTGTCAGAGCAGATTCGAGAAAAAATTCTGGCAGCTGATTTAAGTGAGAGACATGGGAGATCTCTTCTGCAGTTGGACAGTCCGGCAGAACAGCTGGCAGTGGTTGAAGAAATAAGTAAAAAAGGGCTTAATGTTAGAGAGACTGAAAAACTGATCAAGAAAAGAAAGCAGCCGGCTGAAAAGAGAAAAAAGATAAAACATATTTCTGATGATCTTCGTCTTTTTGCTAATTCTCTCGAAAAAAGAATTTCAGAGATTAAGGATTCAGGGATAAATGTTGAATTTGAGCGCAGTGATGATCAGGATACTATCGAATATTATATCAAACTTTCCAAATAAGAATTTATAGATTTAAATAATGTTCACAAAGAGGTGAAATAATGGCTAAAAAAATTGCAATTGTCAATCAGAAAGGTGGGGTTGGCAAGAGCACAACAGCAGTTAACTTAAGTGCTGGCCTGGCAGAAAAAAATAATAAGGTTTTACTGATTGATATTGATCCTCAGGGGAATGCAAGCAGTGGCCTGGGAATTGAAAAATCTGAGGTTGAATATACAATCTATGATTTATTAATTGAATCTGAGCCGCCGGCGAAGGCTATTTTGCAGAGTGAAAGCAAAAATCTGGACATCATTCCTGCCAATATTGAGCTGGCAGGGGCTGAAATAGAGCTTGTTTCTATTATCTCCAGGGAGAGCAGATTAAAAAAATCATTAAAAAATCTTGACCGAGATTATGATTATATAATTATTGATTGCCCTCCTTCTTTAGGACTTTTAACTTTAAATGCTCTGACCGCAGCCGACAGTGTTATGGTTCCTATTCAGTGCGAATATTATGCTCTGGAGGGGCTGGGGCAGCTGATGAATACTATTGAGCTGGTCAGAAAAAATTTGAATTCAGATTTAAGAATCGAAGGTGTTTTAATGACCATGTATGATGCCAGAACCAATCTTTCTGAACAGGTAATTGATGAGGTTAAAGATTATTTTTCTCAACTTGTTTTTGAGACGATAATTCCTCGCAATGTTCGTTTAAGTGAGGCTCCAAGTTTTGGTAAGCCAATATTAGACTACAGTTCCTCCTCCAAAGGAGCGGAAGCATACAGAAAATTAGCAGAGGAAGTGATCTCTCTTGAGTAAAAAAAGACTTGGTAAAGGCTTAAGTGCTTTAATAAATAATGAAGAAAATGTTGATCAAAACAGGGTTGAAGAAGTTTTTGTTGATCAAATCGAAGCAAATCCATTTCAGCCGCGGAGTACATTTGATGAGGATGCTTTAAATGAACTGGCAAATTCAATACGAGAAAAGGGTGTTATTCAGCCAATTACTGTCCGCAAGATTAAAGCAGAAAAGTATCAGATTGTAGCAGGAGAAAGGCGTTGGCGGGCATCAAAACTTGTTGGTTTGAACAAAATTCCGGCAGTAATTAGAAATTTTGATGATCAGGAAATGCTGGAAATAGCTCTAATTGAAAATATACAGCGGGAAGATTTAAACCCGGTAGAAGAAGCAAAAGCTTATAAGGAAATGCTCGATAATTTTGAAATCACTCAGGCAGAGCTGGCCAAACAGGTAGGCAAAAGTCGCTCTAATGTTTCAAATATGGTTAGATTATTAAAATTAGCTGAAAAAGTCAAAAACCACCTTGAGCGGGGGACAATTACCATCGGTCATGCGCGAGCATTACTATCCCTGGATAAGGAAGCCGCTCAGGTTGCAGCCTGCGAAAATATTATAATTCAGGATTTAACTGTCAGGGAAACTGAAAAGTATGTGGAGAAACTTAAAAACCCCTTAAAAGATAAGGAAAAGAAAAAAGAAAAAGAAGAACTGCCTCAGGCCTGGCAGCAGGCAGCAGCAGAATTAGAAAAGAAATTAGGGACAAAAGTTAAGATTAAACAGCGCAAGAAAAACAATCTGCTGACTATTGAGCTTGATAGTGTAGATAGATTAAATGAACTTGTTAAAAAACTTTAATAGCGTTTCATGTGAAACAAATATATATAGAAGAGAGTAGATAGGTGATATAATGATAGGAACTATAGTTAATGTAGCATCAGTGCTAACCGGAAGCACAGTCGGAGTTCTTTTCCGGGGTAAATTTCCTGAAAAAGTACAGACAACTGTAATTCATGGAATTAGTCTGGCTGTAATTTTAATTGGGATGAAGATGGCTTTTAGTATCGAAAAAGATCCGGATATTCTACTGGTTATTTTTAGTCTGGTGATTGGAGCAGTAATTGGGGAGCTTCTGCAGCTTGAGAAAAGGTTAAATGATTTTGGTGAAGGTTTAAAAGAAAAGTTTGGGGGAGAAGATGATCTTTTTGTTCAGGGCTTTGTTCAGGCCAGCTTAATCTACTGTGTAGGGGCAATGGCTATTATGGGCTCGATTCAGGATGGGCTTAATGGAGATCCCAGCATTTTATTCACCAAATCACTGCTGGACGGCATAACTTCGATTGCTTTTGCAGCCAGCACAGGGATTGGAGTTGCTTTTTCAGTAATCCCGATACTACTTTACCAGGGAAGTATTACTCTAGCGGCGGGTTGGGCTGCTGTATATCTGACTGAAGATATGATTAGAATAATGACGGCCAGTGGAGGCCTTTTAATTACAGCGATTGGTTTAAATATGCTGGGAGTAAGTAAAATTAAAGCTGGTAATCTTCTGCCTGCACTGCTTGTAGCTGTAGTACTGACAGCATTTGTATTTTAATTTTGCAATATTTAAAAAAATAATATATAATTGTAACATAGAATTTAATAAACGGGTGAAGGCTGGATGAGAGACCTTAGATGGCGCCGAAGGAGCAAGGGAGACCGAAACTCTCAGGCAAAAAGAATTCAGCTGGACGTAACTCTGGACATAGCAAATTATTAATGAACAGGGAGTCGGATTTCTTTCCGGCTCCCTGTTTTCTTTTTATCAAAATTTAAAGGAGGTCAAATAAATGAAAAAAACTCCACTCAATCAGGTACATAAGAATATGGGAGCAAAAATGACTGATTTTGGCGGCTGGGAAATGCCGGTAGAATATACCGGTATTATTGAAGAACATAAGGCTGTCAGAAATAAATGCGGTCTTTTTGACGTCTCTCATATGGGAGAAATTCTTGTCAGTGGTAAAAATGCTAAAAAATCGCTGCAGAAAATCATTGCAAATGATTTAAATAAGTTGGAAAAAGGTAAAATTATTTATACGCCAATCTGTAAAGAAGATGGGGGAATTATTGACGATCTGCTTGTTTACTCTCTGCAGGATGATCAGTTTTTACTGGTTGTAAATGCCTCTAATATTGAAAAAGATTATAACTGGATAAAAGAACACCTGCTTGAAGATACGACTGCTGAAAATTTATCAGCTAACTATGCGATGGTGGCACTACAGGGACCAAACTCTAAAAAAATATTGACTCAATTAACAGATATTGATTTAAACAGCCTCAGTTATTACAGGTTTAGAGAAGCGAAAGTCGCCGGTGTTAATATGATAGTTTCACGGACTGGCTATACAGGTGAATTAGGTTATGAACTTTATTTTGAGCCTGAAGAAGCTGAAAAAATGTGGGATGAGTTAATGGAAGCAGGTTCAGATTTTGGCCTGCAGGCCTGTGGTCTCGGCGCTAGAGATACTCTGAGGCTTGAAAAAATATATGCTCTCTATGGTAATGATATAGATGAAAGCACCAACCCTTTTGAGGCTGGATTAAGCTGGACAGTTGAACTCGACAAAGGAGATTTTATTGGTAGAAAGAAATTAATAGATATAAAGGAAAACTGCTGTCAGAGAAAACTAACACCATTTGTAATCAGGGGTAGAGGTATGGCTCGCCACGGTTATGAAGTCTATGCTGGAGAAGAAAAGATTGGTGAAGTAACCAGCGGCAGTTATTCTCCTACATTAGAAGAAGGAATAGGCCTGGCTTACCTAAAAAGCGAACATACGGAAGTAGGTAGTGAGATTGAGATCAAAGTGAGAAATAGAAAAATCAAGGCTGAGGTAGTAAAAGGTCCTTTTGTCTAGTTTAGGATCTTTAAAAATAATTAAGAGTAATTAATTGCTGCATTAAAAATTATAAGGAGGAATAAAAATGAGTGTAAAAGAAGATTTATATTATTCAGAGGATCATGAGTGGGTTAGAGAAGAAGAAGACTATCTTGTAATTGGTGTTACTGATTTTGCTCAGGAAGAGCTGGGAGACATCGTTTTTGTTGAATTACCAGAAGTTGATGAAGAGTTTGATAAAGATGATAGTTTTGGAGTTTTAGAGTCAGTTAAAGCTGTTTCTGACACCTTTATCCCTGTTAGTGGTAGAGTTATCAAAGTTAATGAAGACTTACTTGACAATCCTGAATTGATCAATGATGACCCTTATGGTGAAGGCTGGTTAATTAAGGTTGATCCGGCTGATGATTCTGAGCTGGATGAACTTTTATCTGCAGAGGAGTATGCTGAATTCATAGAGGAGGAATAAGCATGGATTATATTTCCAATACAGCAGCAGAAAAAAATAAAATGCTGAAGGAGATTGGAATTAAAGAGATTAAAGATCTTTTTCAGATGATACCAGAAGCAGTATCAGCAGATGATGAATTAAATATTGAGTCAGGAATTTCCGAAATGGAATTGATGAGAAAGGCTCAGGCACAGGCAGCTAAGAACAAAAGCCTTGATCAACAGATTTCTTTCCTGGGAGCAGGGGCCTATGATCATTATGTTCCCGGTATAATAGATGCTTTAATTTCTCGTTCGGAATTTTATACGGCCTATACCCCTTATCAGGCTGAATTGAGCCAGGGGACTCTGGAGGCAATTTACGAATACCAGAGTATGATCTGTGATCTAACAGGGATGGGTATTGCTAACGCCTCAATGCTGGATGGCGGCTCAGCAGCTGCAGAAGCGGTTACGATGGCTGCGAGAATCACCAGAAATTCCAGGGTGATCTTGCCTGACACAATTAATCCTGCTTATAGAGAAGTTATCAAAACTTATGGAGCCGGAGTAGATCTTGATTTTGTTGATTTAGAAACAGAGGATCAGTTTATTGACCCGACTCAGCTTAAAGAAAATCTTGATGATCAGACTGCAGTTGTAGTTCTGCAGTATCCAAATTTCTATGGCTCTATAGAAAAAATGGAAGAAATTTCAAAAATGGTTAAAAACAACAAAAAAACTTTACTGCTGGTAATCGCCAATCCAGTCTTACTTGGAGTTTTAAAAGCACCTGCTGATTTTGGTGCTGACATTGTAGTTGGAGAAGCACAAAACCTCGGCAGTGGCCTCAATTATGGAGGACCATACCTTGGTTTTATGGCCTGTAAAGATGATAGGAGGATGCTCAGACAGCTTCCGGGTAGAATAGTTGGAAAAACAACTGATGTTGACGGAAAAGAAGGTTTTGTGCTAACTCTGCAGACCAGGGAACAGCATATTCGCCGAGAAAAGGCAACTTCCAATATCTGTACAAATGAGGCCCTAAACGCTTTAATGGCTACAATTTATCTCTCCACAATGGGTAAAGCAGGTCTAAAAGAAGTTGGAGAGCAGTCCTATCATAAAGCTCATTACTTAGCTGATAAACTTGATCAGCTGGCCGGTTATCAGGTTTTAAATAAGGAAAATTTCTTCAATGAATTTGTTTTAAAAACTGAAAAGGACAGTACAGAATTGATTAAGGAACTTTTAGCTGATGATATAATTGCCGGTTATGATTTAAAAGAGGCGGGCAGTGAAGGAATTCTGGTCTGTGTAACTGAAAAAAGAAGCAAAGCAGAAATGGATAAATTAGTAGAAAAACTGGAGGTGCTTTAAGTGGAGGAAAAACTAATAAAAGATTACAGCAGTCCTGGACGCAGAGGTTATTCTCTACCTCCGCTTGAGGTGGAAAAAAGCGATATAAACGAAAATTTAGCTGGTTATTTAAGAGAAGAGCTTGAACTGCCGGAAGTTAGTGAAGTTGATGTAGTTCGTCATTATACGGCATTAAGCGAAATGAATTATGGGGTTGACTCCGGAATTTATCCACTTGGTTCCTGTACTATGAAATATAATCCTAAAAGAAATGAAAGAGTGGCCAGAATTTCTGGCCTGAGCAATATTCATCCCTATCAGCCGATAGAACAGCTGCAGGGCTCATTGGAAATACTATATCAGTTGAAATTAGATCTGGCAGAAATAAGTGCTATGGATGAAATCACACTTCAGCCTGCCTCAGGGGCACACGGCGAATTTACTTCTCTTTTGATAGTAAAAAAATATTTTGAAGATCGTGAAGAAAATAGAACAAAAGTAATTGTACCGGATTCAGCTCATGGAACCAATCCTGCCAGTGCAGCAATGGCTGGTTTTGATGTGGTCGAAATTGCTTCTAACGAAAGAGGTATGGTTGATCTGGACGCCCTGGCAGAAGCGCTCGATGAAAATACTGCTGCTCTAATGCTGACCAATCCCAATACTCTTGGTATTTTTGAAGAGGATATTTTAAAAATAACTGAAATGGTTCATAAAGTCGGAGGCCTTGTATATTATGATGGCGCTAATATGAATGCTATCATGGGTTATGCTAAACCCGGGCTGATGGATTTTGATTTAATGCACTTTAATCTGCATAAGACATTTTCAACTCCTCACGGTGGAGGTGGACCTGGTTCTGGCCCGGTTGGGGTAAAGGACTTTTTGGCTCCATATCTGCCTAAACCAGTTTTAAAAAAGGATCAAGAAAAATATTTCTGGGATTATCAGCGGCCAAAATCAATTGGAAAAGTTCACAGCTTTTATGGAAATTATGGTGTAATGCTCAGAGCCTGGGCCTATATTAAAACTGTAGGTGGCAAAGGACTTAAAGAGACAACAGAAAATGCTGTTTTAAATGCTAACTATTTAAAAGCGAGACTTAAAAAGGACTTTGAACTTCCCTATGCTGAAGAAAGCCTGCATGAGTTTGTCCTCTCCGGCAGCCGGCAGAAGGAGGAAGGGGCATCAACCCTTAATATAGCAAAAAGATTATTAGATTATGATCAGTATGCACCAACAATTTATTTCCCGCTGGTAGTTAAAGAGGCTATGATGATTGAGCCGACAGAGACTGAAAATATAGGAACTCTGGATCATTTTGTGGAAACTATGCTGACTATTTCCCGGGAAATAAAAGAAGATCCAGAACTGGTTATAAATGCCCCCCATACAACAACTGTTAGAAAGCTTGATGAAACAGCAGCTGCTAGAAATCCTGATTTGCACTGGTAAATGATGCTGGTTTGATACTTAAAAGAACTTTAGAACTTTAGCTAAACAAAAAATAATAGCTAAAAAATTAATATCTGCAGATGGCCCACTTAGGGCCATTTTTGCAGTTTTAGGTAACTGTGTGATATAATATTAAATTGAAGTTAATTAAAAGTAGGTGGATAAAATGAGAGAAGAAACATATAAAAATCAGCTGGAAGATGAGAACAAAAAACTTTATCAGGAATGTGTCAATTTAATGGAAAAAGGGCGCCGAAAAAAAGCTAAAAAAAAGCTTGATCATTTTTTAAAGGAAAAGCCAAATTTTGTGCCTGCTCTGAACAAAAAGGCCGTTATTCACATCTATAATAAAGAATTTAATCAGGCTCAGTCACTGCTCAATCAAATACTGCAGCAGGATCCAGATTTTGCTCCTGCTATAACTAACCTCGGCAGTATAGCCAGAGAGATGGGTAATTCAAAGAGAGCCAAAGAACTTTATCAGAAGGCAATTAAGTTAGATGAAGAATATGGACCTGCCTATAATAATTTGGGTGTGATTTATCGGGAAGAGGGAAATTATTCGGAATCTATTAAATATCTTAAAAAAGCCAGAAAAAAAGGAAGCTTTAGTTATGATATCAATGCAGATAAGCCGTTTTATAAAGATCCTGGCTGTCTTTTTGTTATTTTCTTAGTGGCAGCTTTGATTTTAATTCTTTATTTACTTTTAAGTTAGATTTTTAATCATAGGAGCGAAAATAATAGAAAATAAAGGAGGTCTTTAAATGCCGGAAGACTATTCAGTAGGTGACAGGGTAGAATTTAAAAAAACACATCCCTGTGGAGGTAAGACCTGGGAAATTTTGAGGGTCGGCATGGATTTTAAAGCAAAATGTGAGACCTGTGAGCGAGTAATTATGTTACCAAGAAATAAATTCGAAAAAAGTGTTAAGAAAAAACTTTAATTATTTAGGAAGGAAGATTTTTTAATGAAAATAGGAATTGTTGGACTGCCAAATGTAGGTAAATCGACTCTTTTTAATGCTCTGACAGAAGCAGGTGCTGATGCGGCAAATTATCCTTTTTGTACTATAGATCCTAATGTGGGAGTTGTACCGGTACCTGATGAGCGCCTGGACTGGCTGGCAGATAAATATCAGCCAGAAAAGAAAACACCTACAGTGATTGAATTTGTAGATATAGCTGGACTTGTAGAGGGAGCCAGCCGAGGTGAAGGTTTGGGTAATAAATTTTTAGCTCACATCAGAGAAGTAGATGCGATTGCTCAGGTAGTTCGCTGTTTTGATGATGAAAATATAACCCATGTTGACGGTAAAATATCTCCAGATAGAGATATTGACATTATTAATACAGAATTAATGATGGCTGACCTGGCTCAGGTAGAAAAAAGACTCGAAAAATCTAAAAAGCAGGCTAAAAGTGGAGATAAAATATATCTCAAAGAAGTTGAATCTCTGGAGAAGATTTCAGATGCTCTGGAAGAGGGTAAAAACATCCGGCAGCTTGAACTTTCCGAAACCGGAGAGCGGCTGGTTAAAGAACTGCAGCTTTTAAGTGCGAAGCCAATTATTTATCTGGCAAATGTTAATGAAGATGATATTAACACCGGTCAGAATCAGCTTGTAAAAGAGGTAAGAGAACATGCTGAGCGTGATGGTGCCAAGGTAGTTGAAATTAGTGCTAAGATTGAAGCTGATATTGCTGAGCTGGACGAAGATGAAAAAGAGATGTTTTTGGATGAGCTCGGCCTTAATGATTCTGGTCTGGATCGAGTAATCAAAGCAGGTTATGAATTATTAAATTTACTTACTTTTTTAACTGCAGGTGAAAAAGAGTGCAGGGCCTGGACAGTAGAGAGGGGATCCACAGCACCTCAGGCAGCTGGTAGAATTCACAGTGATATGGAAAAAGGATTTATCAGAGCTGAAATTGTAAGTTTCGAAGATTTAAAGAGAGTTGGCTCAATGGCTGATGCCAGAGAGGAAGGTCTTCTACGCCTGGAAGGTAAAGATTATATAATGCAGGATGGAGATGTTTGTCACTTTAGGTTTAATGTCTGATCTTATCAATAGTATAATTTGTTACAATCTCCGTTGACACTTTTTTGAAAATTAAATGCTGATTTTTCTAATGTGTCAGTGGAGTTGGAGTGTATTTTGAAAAATCTATACGCATTTAATTTCCAAAAAAGTTACTCCGATTGAATTCACAAATTATACTATTGATAATCTCTCTTTTATAAAGCTTTAAATACTGATTTTTCTAAAGCAGCAGGAAAGTTAAGAGGCAGTAGCTATGATAAATAAAATTGACCAAAAACTATTTTTCAGACTGTATAATTTTACTGTCAGCCATGAGTTGGTTTCAAAGCTGGCAGTTTTTATTACAAAATTTTCTTCTAAGTTTTTTTCAATAATTTATTTTGCAGTTGGTGGCTGGCTGATCTATAGCAGTGATCCCAGGCTCAGATCTTTTATTTTAATTCCGGCAGCTGTATATTTGATAGTAAAATTAATCCCAGGCTTATATAACCGGAGGCGACCTTTTGCTGAGTACGGACTGCAAAATTTAGTTAAACAGCGGGAGGATCATGCTTTTCCCAGTACCCATACAGCCAGCTCGTTGATTATTTCTCTGGTTGTTTTAAAGATCAGCTTTGAGCTGGGGATTATAATGCTTGTTCTGGCAGTGATAACTGCTTTTACGAGAATTATGGTTGGGGTCCATTACCCTTCTGATATTTTGGGAGGCTGGCTAATTGCTTTAATGCTTTATTTTTTATTTGCATTTTAAGTAAAGAGGTGTTATAATTTAGATTGGTTAAAAACCCACGCTCTGCTAGCAGCAGGGCCATTAGTCCGTGTGGAGGAGGTGAATGTAAATGGAAACAAGAAAAAGAGATTACGAAACAACTTTTGTACTTAAGCCAGATCTTGAAGATGAAGAAAAGCAAACAATTCTTCAGCGTGTAAAGGATGCTATTTCTGAGCACGAAGGAGAAGTAACCGAGGTTGATGCCTGGGGTAAAAAGCAGTTAGCTTATGAGATTAAAGATTATCGTTCTGGTGACTACACAATCTTAGAGTTCAATGCTCAAACTACTGTAGTTAATGAATTAGAGAGAATCTTTAAGATTATGGATGGTGTACTTCGTTATTTAGTAGTTAGAAATGATGCATAATATAAATTTAGGTGGTGAATACTCTTGTTAAACAGAATTGTTTTAATCGGCCGCCTGACACGAGATCCTGAACTTCGCTATACCAGTAATGGAACTCCCGTCTGTAATTTTACACTGGCTGTGGAGAGAAATTATACCAACCGCAATGGTGATAGAGATGTAGATTTCATCAATATTGTAACCTGGCGGGGTCTGGCGGAAAATTGTGCCCGTCATCTCGGTAAAGGTAGACTGGTTGGAGTTGACGGATCCTTACAGATTCGTAAGAGTGAAAATAACAACAGAACTTATATAAATCCTGAAGTAAATGCTGATAATGTGCGTTTTCTAGATTTCGGTAACAATAACGGTAGCCGAAATAATAATCAGGGACAGTCTCAGAATAATCAGAATAACAGGCAGCAGAATAATAATCAGGCTCAGCAGAATAAGAAACAGGAGCAGGATGATTTTGATGCCCAATTTGATGATAATTTTGATGCTGATGATTTTGATGTACCATTTTAAAAAGGAGGTAAATCTTAATGCCTAGAGGTAGAAATAAATCTTGCCATTTTTGTGCAAACGAAGATAAAAAAATTGACTATAAAGACTTAAGAACTTTAAATAGATACCTGACAGATCGCGGAAAAATTATGCCGCGTCGTGTAACAGGAAATTGTTCCAAACACCAAAAATTAATTACACAGGCAGTTAAAAGAGCTAGATCAGTTGCTCTACTGCCATATGTAAAAGAATAAGCATTTAATTAAGGAGGCAAAATCTATGATGGCGCCTCCTTTCTTTAATACTAGTGTTATTTTGCCGGCAGATGAGGTGATAAATTAGATGGATATTAGAAACTATAAAGACAGTATTAGAACTCTGGCCTACATAATTTTATTAACTGCAGTTAACTACTTTATTCCATTTTTATCAATGGCAGTTATGATACTCTGGCCGGTGCCAATAGTTTATCTTGTGCAGAAAAAAGAAAGTAATGCTGTAATTACGGTAATTGTAATTGCTGCATTAATAAATGGATTTTTATTCGGAACTGTAATGGGTCTGATGACTGTAATTGGTTTTGGACTGGTGGGTTTTGTAATTGGTAATGTGATCAAAGAGGGGCTATCACCTCTAAAAACCCTAATCACAGCTGTAATTACAGTAATTATATCACAGGCTTTAATATTTTATGTTTCATCGGGAATGCTTAATTTAAATTATCAAACTTTACTGCAGCAGGCTGTAGAGAGTTTAAGCAGCGAATTTGATCAGCAGTCAGTTGAACAGCTAGTTACAGCTCAAATGAGTTTAATTAGAATGATTTTCCCTGCCCTGCTTGCTGTATCGGCAACAGTGACTGGTATTTTAAATTATTATGTTTCGGCCTGGTACTTAAGAAGAAGAGGTTTAAATATAGAATTATATAAGGCAGTCAGCAGCTGGTATTTTCCCCGCTGGATTGTTTCAATTTTAATTGTTATTTCTCTTCTATTAACTTCAAATCCAATCTTTTTAAATATAAATATTTTTATGTTTTTCCTGGCTTTTCTGCAGGGATTTTCGGTTTTAATGTATTATTTATCAACCAAGGGTAATTCCTTTTTACTGAAATCATTTTTGATATTTTTAATCTTTATTTTTCCACCGGTACCGATTATTCTTATTTTACTTGGAATGCTGGATATGTGGTTTAATTTTAGAAAGCAGACCAATCAACCCGGTTAAAATGCTAAAGGAGGTAAAAGATTATGAAAGTAGTATTAACAGAAGATGTTAAAAAGTTAGGTTCTAAAGGTGATGTTGTAGATGCGGCTGATGGTTATGCCCGCAATTATTTAATGCCCCGCGGTCTGGCTGTAGAAGCAACTCAGCAGAAAATTAAAGAACTGAAAGAAAAAGAAGCCAAGAAAAATCGTCTGGAATCAGAAAAAAGAGATGATGCTAACAAATTGAAGTCTAAATTAGAATCAGAAAAATTTGTAATCAAGGTTAAAGCTGGTGACAATGGCAGATTATTTGGTTCAGTAAATACCAAAGATATTGCTGAGGCAGCTGCAGCTAAAGGTTATGATATTGACAAGCGTAAGCTTGAGCTTGATGATTCTATTAAATCACTGGGAATGCATACTGTACCAGTAAAACTATATGATGATATTACAGCTGATTTAAAGGTTAATGTAAAAGAAAAGTAAGCTACTAAAACCCCAGTCTGGATTTAAGCCTGGGGTTTAACTTTTTTGATCAAAGATGTATAAACTATTGCAGAATATATCTTTTTTTGCTTAATTAAAAAATCAGGCAGGAATTTTAAATTCAACCTTGAATTATTTAAATAAGCAGAAAGAAAAAGATTTTTTTATTGTTCTTGAAAACGCTTTCAAATTACAAAATTATCTAATAAAAGGAGTGATCTTATGAAATTATCTTTTCGCTGGTATGGTGATGATGACCCTGTAACCTTAGAAAAAATCAGACAGATTCCTGGTATGGTAGGGATTGTTACAGCTATTTATGATATTCCAGCAGGAGAAGCCTGGCCTTATGAGAAAATTAAAGAGTTGAAAGATAAGGTAGAGGCAGCTGGACTTGAAATTTCAGCAATCGAAAGTGTGCCGGTGCCGGAAGCAATTAAAATGGGTGTTGAGCCCCGGGACCGCTATATTGAAAACTACAAAGAGACTTTAAGAAACCTAGCTAAAGCAGGAATTGAGGTTGTAACCTATAACTTTATGCCTGTTTTTGACTGGACTCGCTCAGAGCTTGATTATGAGCTTGAAGACGGCTCAGAAGCTTTAATCTACAAAAAGGAAGAAGTAGATAAAATGGATCCAGTTGGGGGAGAACTTGATCTGCCGGGCTGGGATACCAGTTATGGCAAAGACGAATTAAATGATTTAATGACAGCCTACAGAGAAATTGATGAGGATAAGCTCTGGGATAACTTAGAATATTTCTTAAAAGAAATTATCCCGGTAGCTGAAGAAGAAAATATCAAAATGGCAATTCACCCGGATGATCCACCATGGTCTATATTTGGGCTGCCGAGAGTTATTGTTGGCAAGGAAAACCTGCGTAAGTTTTTAAAATTAGTTGATTCTCCTGCCAATGGACTTGCACTCTGTTCCGGTTCACTGGGAGTTAATCCCGAAAATGATGTGCCGGCAATTATTAGAGAGTTTGGAGACAGAATCCACTTTGCTCATGTAAGAAATATTAAAATCACCGGTGAAGACAGTTTTGAAGAGGCTGCTCACTTAAGTGAAAAGGGTTCACTTGATATGTATGAGATCATGAAGGCCTACCATGATGTAGGTTTTGAAGGGCCTCTGCGTCCTGACCACGGCCGTATGATCTGGGGAGAAACCGGAAAACCTGGTTATGGACTTTATGATCGCGCTTTAGGAGCAACTTATCTGAATGGACTCTGGGAAGCAATTAAGAAAAGCAGTAAGTAAAAAGAAAGGAGAGAGATATGTTAACACTTAAAAAAGAAGAATTAAAAGATCAAGCTCAGTGGGAAGATGCGGGAATTAATCCACCGCAGTTTGACTATCAGAATTTAATAGATAACACAAAAGAAAATCCAGAATGGGTGCATTTTGGTGCAGGCAATATTTTTAGAGCCTTTATCGCCCGTCTGCAGCAGGAATTACTAAATGAAGGAGAAGTCGAAACAGGTATCATAGCTGCCGAAGGCTTTGACTATGAGATTATCGATAAAGTTTATCAGCCGGCAGACAACTTAAGTCTGGTTGTTAAGATGTCAGCTGATGGCAATTTAGATAAGACGCTGCTGGCCAGCATTACTGAAGGTTTAAAGGCTGATTCACAGTTTGAAGAAGACTGGGAAAAACTTAAAGAAGTCTTTAAAAATCCGAGCTTAAAGATGGCGAGTTTCACAGTGACTGAAAAAGGTTATGCTCTGGATAATATGGATGGTGAATTTTTCCCCTTTGTCTTAGAGGATTTCAAAACTGGACCTGAGGGAGATCTAAATCACCTGATGGCAAAAGTAACAGCTTTAGCCTATGAGCGCTACAAAGCAGGTGCTTATCCCTTTGCCTTTGCCAGTATGGACAACTGTTCCCATAATGGTCAGAAGTTAAAAGATGCAGTTTTAACTGTAGCTGAAAAGTGGGTGAAAAATGAGCTGGTAGAAAAAGAATTCCTCGGTTATTTAAGTGATGAATCAAAGGTTGGTTTCCCCTGGTCAATGATCGACAAGATTACTCCAGGACCAGCGCCAGAAGTTCAGGAAAAACTTAAAGAAATTGGTTTTGAAAATACAGAGATTGTAAAAACAAATAAAAATACAGAAATTGCAGCTTTTGTTAATGCAGAAGCACCTGAATACTTAGTTATTGAAGACAGTTTCCCCAATGGTAAGATTCCACTTGATAAGGCAGGAGCAATCTACACTGATCGCGATACTGTA
>Ga0182238_1000118_pt1 | contig 26407 bp, 31 predicted proteins | sample hydfrates6_PW_90_FD_132439 | JGI IMG/M metagenome (GOLD analysis project Ga0182238, IMG submission 132439) | Subsurface microbial communities from deep shales in Texas, USA - hydraulic fracturing test 6_PW_90 | ecosystem: Environmental > Aquatic > Deep subsurface > Shale gas/oil reservoir >... | reverse complement strand
AAGCATAAGTCAAAATGAGAAGTTCTTGAGTTGTATTTTTGATCCTTTTTGTTTATGTTTAATTGAGATCGGTGACTATGCAACTACAGCCAGAGACCCGGACCCTACAGGCAAATGCATGGAATTAAGTGCAGACGCTTCCACTACATGTGGCGTTGGCGCATTTCTTTTTAAAATGCTGAATGTTATCTCTACCTCGATTACATTTTCGGAAATATCAACAACCATGTCCAGTGACTTGTAGTTTCTCACGTCGTACTTGGAGACGCCGAGTCTGCTGGAAATATCGAGAATTTCAACACCCATGATTGAATCATCTTCAGCGATATCCAGAATGATCCCGTCTAAATCAATTGATGCCTTGTACTCCATTTTACTGGAATATGCAAAGAAGCTATCGTTTTCCATGTCATAGTCTGTAGCATCGACTTTTTTACTTATGGTTTTCAGACTCATTTTATCTCATCCGATTTCTGGAAAACTCTTTTAGACACGTTACCAACACAAGTTTTACTGAATTATTCTGCCTCAGGCTAAAGATGATACTAAGGTCGTATTCTTTACTATACTCGTACATGACTTTAAGCTATCCCGCAGATTGCTTTAGAATTCCAACCGGGCGGCTTTAATGTGGAAATTGTGATAGGTAATGATGTCGAGTTCCCTGAACAGGCATATCTTACTGCCGTCAGGCTCGTGGAACTGAATCCGGAAGCGGAGTTTACTTTTGTTGTGCAGGAGAGCTTCGGGGAAAGGCTTGTTGAGAAGCTGGGAAGGTTGGGGAATGTGAGGGTTTTGGGAGATGGGGAGGATTGAGAGCTGACTTTACTTGTTAAGCAGGGGATAAGTGTATTTTCTGATGTGAAAAGAGGTTCGATACTACATTTTTGATACTAGCTAATTAGTGTTTTTCTTTTCATCGTATTTTATGGATTATCTTTTTGTTTCTAAATAACCAATTTTATGGCATAAATCGGAAATTATTAATATAGTATTTATGTTTACTATAGTTATAAAATCTTTAGATTAGAAGCTGACCATATGAGCTTGAAAAAGAATGTACTAGTCCTCGCAAGTGGAGGAATTGACTCTTCAGCATGCATCCACTATTACCTGTCCCTTGGCTTCAATGTTAGAGCTCATTTTATTAACTATGGTCAACGAGCTTTTAAACAGGAATATAAATGCGTTCAAAAAATTGCATCTTATTATGGCATAAATTTAACGTCGACAACTTGTAAGTTTCCAAATAATTTTATAAGTGGGGAGATAATTGGTCGAAACGGATTTCTTATTTTAACTGCAATTATGGCAAACCCCGATTTCAGAGGATTAATTTCTGTGGGAATACATTCTGATACCCCTTATTATGATTGTACTCCTATGTTTGTGGCAGATATGAATCGAATAGTTGAATCCTATGCAGATGGGAAAATTAAGTTAGATGCTCCTTTCCTAGAATGGGACAAAGGTATGATTTATGAATATTGCAAAAAAGAAAACATACCTATCAATTTGACTTCTAGTTGTGAAAATAGTGGGGATGGACCTTGTGGCAAATGTCTTTCTTGTTTAGATAGGAGAATCTTTGATGCTGGCTAGAAAACTAAAAATTAAGTATAAAGATATAGATGTAATTACAACTCCACTCTTACTGCCATCTTTTTCAAGTAGACTCAATATTGATATACACTCTACAATAGACTTATTGAGTGATGTTGTATCAGGACCTTTCCTTATTAGTTCTTATGATGTCCATCATTGTGATAATTTTCCAAATCTTGATTTTTCCAATCTAATATTTCTTGATAGTGGGGGGTATGAGTGTGCAGTTGAAAGTGATGTTTCTGAGATTGGTATGTATAAGCCCGAATCTCATGAATGGAATGAAGCCACTCATCTCAAAACAATACAAGAATGGGATGCCGAAATTCCAACTGTAATTATTAGTTATGACCATCCGAAAAAAAGATGTACCCTCGAAAATCAAGTTGAAGAAGCAAATAAGCTATTTGCAGAAAAAGAAGAATCATTAAAAGAAATATTGATTAAACCTGAATCTTCAAGTGATTATATAATTAATATTGATGATATAATTACAAAGATAGAGTTGCTAAGAGGTTTTGACATAATTGGTTTCACTGAAAAAGAGCTAGGAACATCTGTACTTGAGAGGATGACAAAAATCGCTCTTTTAAGAAAGAAAATGGATGAAATTGATTTTGAGATACCTATTCATATTTTTGGTAGTTTGGATCCCATCACTACTCCACTCTATTATTTTGCAGGGGCTGATATTTTTGATGGCTTGTCTTGGTTACGATTTGCTTATGATAAAAACTCGGGATATGCAACATATATAAATTGTATTGGTCCAAAAGAAAATGGGATTCAAGCAACTATGAGTTTATTATGGACATCTTCCATATATGCAAATTATACTTACCTTGGAAGACTTGAGATAAACTTGAAAAAATTCAAAGATTCTGGTGATTTTAGTGTTTTTGGACAAAACGAAACATTTTTCAAAGAAGCATGTGATGATCTTTCAGAAAGATTAGGAGGGATTTAATGGGTGGATCTGGCGGTGGCTATAGTTTCCCCTCTTCAGATAGGTACAAAGAGGAACTTAAAGAAATAAGACAAAAAAGTCATGATGAGTCTTTTGAAACGTCTGTAAATGAACTAATTGCAGAGAGATTAGGAGAAGCAAACTCCAGAGATGCTGCTAAGACACGAAAGCAGCTAGACGAAATAAAAGAAATCATTGAGGATGATATTGAAGGGACTGTTGAACTGCAGTTTGGCGGTTCGGTCAGCAAATTTACTTATGTAGAAGGTCTTAGTGACGTTGATGTTTTGTTGAAAATAAATAACTCTGAGTTATCTGATAAAACTCCTAAAGAAGTGTTAGAACATATCAAATCGAAATTGGAATCGAAATTAACAAATGTTGAAGAAATAAAAGTTGGAAAATTAGCAGTTACTGTAAAATATAAAGATGGGACTGAAATACAAATTCTCCCTTCAATAAAAAGAGGAGATGGGTTCAAAATTCCAAAAAGAAATGGAAAAGAATGGTCTAAAGTTATTAGACCAGATAAATTTGCATCAAAATTAACGGAAGTCAATCAAAAATGTGGTAGAAAAGTTGTTCCTGTAATTAAAATGATAAAGCATATTAATTCGAAGCTTCCGGTTGATCAACAGTTATCTGGATATCATATTGAATCATTAGCAATTGAAATATTTAGGTCCTATCCTGCTGAATTACCAAATAACAATAAAGCAATGTTAAGATATTTCTATGAAAAAGCAAGCGAAAAAGTAAAGAGTCCAATTAAAGATAAAACAAATCAATCACTTCACGTTGATGACTATCTTTCCAGTGAGAATTCACCTAAAAGAGCTCGTATGAGCTATATATTAAGTAATACATATAAATCAATGAAGGCTGCTGATGATATGAAGTCGGTGGACGCTTGGAAAGAAATTATTGGTGATGATTGATGGATTATGAACTGCTGCAACGTTATAATTTCGCAAAAATTATTGTTCTAGATCATGGTTTTCACCATGAAATTAACTGGCAATCCAAAGTATCATTTGAAGATTTAGACGAGAAGACATTTTTACGTGAATTATCATGGGTAGTTCTTTCTTCTGGAATGAAAACAGCAATAATTGAGAAGAAGTTTGGTTCAATATCCAAATGTTTCTACCAATGGAAATCTGCATTACTAATCGCTAAAAATTGCACTCATTGTTTTGAATCTGCAATCAGGATATTTAACAATAGAGCAAAGATGAATGCAATTATTGATGCTGCAAATAAGATTAGTTTCCAAGGTTTTGCCAAAATTAAAGAATTGATTTTAAATAATCCTATTGAGTTTCTACAAGAATTCAAATTCATTGGTCCCACTACGGTATATCATTTAGCAAAGAATATTGGATTAGACTTTGCAAAACCTGATCGTCATCTTAGGAGAATTGCTGCCATGCATGGCTATTCTGATGTTCAGAAGTTTTGCAGAGATATTGCAATAAACATTGGTGATAGTGTTCCTGTCGTAGATATCGTATTTTGGAGGTTTGCGACAATTGAGTCTGATTATCTTAATGTTCTATCTTCATTGAACTTCAATCAGCATGTGTCCCTATGATGCAAACATAAATATTTTGTATTGTTTCACTATTGAATAAACAATAGAGGTATTTCTTTGACTGAATTTGAAGTTTACAAAAGAGAAATCAAAAATCTTGAATATAAAGCAAATATGATGCGAGATATGCATTCGTATCAGTTTCAAAGATATGACTGGATTTCTAAGTTTTTCTCATTGATTATTATTGTGCTTTCAGCAGTAGTGGCACTACTAGCTATTGCTGATCCCACTGTATTTTTTTTAAACAAAGATTATGTGAATGATTTTCGCAATTTGATTGCTATTTTGGCTTTGATCGTCTTTTTAATCTCTCTTGGAGATAAAATATATGGAATCAATGAAAAGGCAGCAAAACATGAACAAGCTGTTAAAGTAATGACTGATTTTATATCAGAATGTAACAATCTCCGGAAGTTAGGACTTGAATCATGTGGTGAAGAAGAGATTAAATTAAAAGTAGATTCGTTGCAATCCCAATATTCATTAATTAATCAAATGAATCCTTTCCCTGTGATTTCTGACAGAGATTTCTTGAAAGGTAAACAAAAGCATTTATTGAAAATTGAAATTAGTAAAAAAATAAGTAACAATCCAAATGAAGATGTTGGAAAATATATAAATAAAAGATATATCTCTAGATTTCTGAACTGGGTTAAAGGTTTGTTGTTTTGATTTAGACTTTGGTAACAATTTCAATCTAGTAATTTACTTAATTTCATCTTTATATTGTTTAGAATTTCAATCTGCATTAACTCCCTCCATTATTTCCCGCCTCTCTCCAAAAGTAAATATACGATACTGAAAATTAGGAGGCTAGAACTTACTGGTGATAACGTGGTTTCCACTTCTGAATCAAAAACTAGGAATCCTTATGTCGAGCTTCTCAGGCCGGAGATTGCCGACATGGATCTTGCCCTTCCTGCTGCCAGTGCTTTGCTGGCGGCCTATCTTGCCACTGGAGGCTTCCCTCCGTTGATACCTTTCATAATCGCGGTGATCGGCGGTTACGCAGCGATCACGAGTTCCTATGTGTACAACGACTGCTGCGATATGGATATCGATAAGATCAACCTTCCCAACCGCCCGCTGGTATCCAACCGGCTGACGCGGGATCAGGCGCTCAAATACGCGCTCTTCCTGTTCGTGATTGCCGGTGCGGCTGCGCTCATACTCAACCCGGAGTCCTTTGTGGTGCTCCTGATAGCTGTCGGAACTATCAGCATCTACTCGGCCATAGCTAAAAGAGCCACATTTCTGAGCTTTGTGCCCGTGGGTATAGCCTACGGTCTTGTTCCCATAGGTATCTGGCTTGCATTCGACTCTGCCGGAGTGCTCAACATTCCCGGACTTTTCGGTGTGATCCCGTCCTATGGTGACATACTACCGCTGCCTGCGATCTTCTTGGGTCTGATGATGTGCTTCACCGACTGGGGATTCACACTCTCGGGCGTTGCCAGGGACGTTGAAGGGGACCGTGCACGAGGAGCTCCAACATTTCCGGTAACATTCGGTGTTCCTGCGACCTCAAAGTTCGTAACCCTAATGTGGGTGGTAGGAGTCATCGCTTCAATTGCAATCGGACTCACAGCAGAGCTTGGTCCCATCTACTTTGCGGGTGCACTGCTCGCAGGCGGCTGGATGCTCACACAATCATTTGATTTCATAAAGAACCCGCTACCTGAGCGCGGAGGAAAACTCTTCCTCCAGGGTTCAAGATACAGGGGCATAATGTTCGGTTCACTCATACTTGACGTAATACTCCTGGTACTTGTTCCGGCATATTCAGGCATACTCTGGTAAACGATAGCGATAATGATATAATTAAAAGAGGAAACCAGTCAAAGAGATTCAACATGGACGCGGATATCATTGTAATAGGAGCTTCCCCTGCGGGAGTCATGGCAGCAAGGAATGCATCAACAAAAGGCTGCAAGGTCATACTCCTTGACAGGAAGGAAGCTGCAGGTGTGCCAACCCATCCGGCTAACACCTTCTTCAAAGGCATGTTCGACCGCACAGACGAGGAGGTCGACCAGAGCTATGTCATCAAGAACCTCAAGGGCGCCTACATAATAGCACCCTCCGGCAGGAACGTTCTCTTCGAAGGAGAAGCCTATTTCCTCGACCGCAGAAAATTCGATGAATTCTACATCAAGCAGGCCGAAGATACAGGCGCAGACGTTCGCTTCGGTATCGAGGTACTCAATGTTCTCAGGTCCGAAGGCGGCTTCCTGCTTAGCACTTCCAAAGGCAAGATGAAGTGTAAACTTGTCATAGTCTCCGACGGTATCAACTCAAGGATTGGAGGACTGCTCGGTCTCAAACCCATAAAGTATCCTGATGATATCGCCTGGTCCCTGGAAGCCGAGATCGAGGCTGAAGGCATCGGTGAGCCTGATTATTTCGAGTACTACGTAGGAAATCACGCACCCGGCTGGAAATCCACCTATTCACCATGCGGAGGCAACAGGGCGACCCTTGGAATGTACGTTCGCAGGCATGGCATGGATGTTTCTGATTTCTTCGATGACTGGCTTGAGAGATTCAAAAGACTCAAAGGGCTCGATGAAGTTAAGATAATCAGCAAATCCACAGGAGGCGATCCGATTGCCGCCATTCCCGGTGAGATTGTCGATGATGGTGTCATGATCGTGGGTGGTTCTGCTGCCCAGTCCGGTATAGGATACGGTATGCATGCGGGACAGATGTGTGGTGATGTTGCAGCCGATGCAATCGCAAAAGGCGATACCTCAAAGGGATTCCTCTCAGTATACAGGAAACGCTGGAATGATGAATACAGGACCGAGTACTATCTTGGAAGGTTTGCCCTTGAGACCCTCAGGAAGATGTCCGATAACGAGATAAACGAGATGATGAAGGTCTTTGAAGGCGAGGACCTGAAGGTACTTGGCGGAAGTCCTTTCAACCAGGCGGTGCAGATATCGAAGCTGATATTGAAAAATAACCCCTCTTCCATACTCTCATACAGGGCTATCTTCAGGAACAAGTGAGATGAAGAACAAATATTACTTTTACAAAAATCCGTTTTTCAAAGTATATGCCCAGATCGAGAACGGCCTGGTAAAAATGAAGACATCAGGCATCGCATCCTCTGTCATGGGTTCATTTGTCTCCGAGATGATGGAGATATTCGAAGGCACAAAGCCTTCAAAAGTCGAGAATGACCAATTGATCTACTCTACATGGATGCCTCCCATACCCAGCAAGGCCTTCGACAGGCTCGTATCAAGCCAGATGAGCGCCATGCGGGGCAAGTACATCCCGGAACAGATAACAATATCAATTACCGAGGAATGCCCGAACAGGTGCATACACTGCGCCCTCCCGGACACCAATAATAAGGCAAAGCTCAGACCCGATACTGTAAAGAGCGTCATAGACCAGACCCAGGATATGGGTACGACCCTCATCATCTTTGATGGCGGGGAGCCCCTGCTCTACGATGGTCTCGAGGATCTCATAGCTTATGTGGACCAATCAAAAGCAATTCCCGGTCTTTTCACATCCGGTGTGGGTCTGACATCGGAGCGTGCATCAAGCCTGAAGGATGCGGGTCTTTCCATGCTCAGCATAAGTCTTGACAGCGCAAACGAAGCAGGCCACGATTTTATGCGCGGCAGGCCGGGCGTGTTCAATGAGGCCACAGCCGCAATAAAGAATGGTCTTAATGCCGGGCTTCTGGTTGGTATTTACGTTGTCCTCTCTCCACGCAATATCAATGAACTGGATGACTTCTACGAACTTGCAAAAGACCTTGGCGTACATGAGCTGTCCTTTTACGAGATAGTTCCCACCGGCAGGTGGCAGAGTCATGAAAAGGAAATCCTGTCTGCGGAAGACCTGAAAAAGTTCGATGATTTCGTAGAGCGTACATCCCGTGCTGAGGGTCCGCGTGTGTTCCCGATACCCCAGATCATCAGGAAAATGGGATGTTTTGCAGGCCGCAAATGGCTACATGTCACACCCGAAGGAGATGTGCTTCCCTGTGCATGCATGCCAAAACCATACGGCAACATCCATAAGGAAACCCTTGGGTCCATATGGAAGAAGATATACAAGGATCCTGTTTTCAATTCAGGTCCGTGTCTTATGCGTGACAGCGAGTTCAGAAAGGTCCATCTTGGACTTGAAAAATGATCCCTGCTGTGAATATTAAAGAACAACACTACCATACGCCGCAGGCGGCACATTCCTTTGTTGCCGTACCAGAGCGATTGCATAATTTCAATAATAAACTGCCGACCTCAAATTTGCAGTTAATAGGATTTTTACGTAACAGTGTTTCTTCGAAGGGATTTTTGCATAGGTCCTGCGGAAAAGTATTCCAAAAGGTAGTCAGGGAATCACTTTCTTTCATCTTTTCGGACTGTGCCGGCTTCGCCGGAATCCTCCGGATAATGTAAGTTATACATAATTTCTGACTATGCAACCTGACAGAAAGAACAACATAAAAAACCCTGTAATTAAAAATTCTGACTTCAAAATTGAAACTAGAAATATTTCTACAAGGCCAGTAAAACAGTAATCAATAAAAAACAGTTGAAAAAAGGGTGAATAAATCACCCGATCTATTTTGATTATTTAAGGAAACCTGATCTCTGGAGAGCCATAAGGTTCTCTGTTGTAAGTTTGCCACCGGACTTGAACTTGTCGAAAATGTCCTCGGCATCCTTGCGAGCATCAGCTTTTGCAGCTTCTCTTTTGCCATCGACATCGCCTTTCTTGATCTTGCGAATCTCCTTATCGATGTCACGAATCTCCTTCTGAGCTGAAATGAAAAGCTTGTGCTGCTCGTCGGCGCTTTCCTGGAATTTTACAAATTCCTTGTGGGCAGCGTCGGAATCGGCACGGACTTTGTCCGCTTCCTTGAAAGTTGTGATCATCTTATCGTGATATTCCTGTGCCTGCTGGGCATACTCGGAAAGTACTTTGTGATGTTCTGAAGCCTCATCCCTTACCTTCTGGGCTTCGTTCAAAAGGTCCTTGAGTTCCTGATTGCTTTCAAGCTGTTCTTTCTTTGCAACATAGAGTTTCTGAAGTTCAGTGATCTTGTTGACAAGTTCTCTTTCCTTGTTTGTCGTAAGAACTTCGGTCTGCTGTGTGAATTCCAGTCTGTCGATCTCTTTGCGTATGTCCTTGATAGAAGGGCCACCAAGATTGTTCACATTGCGGATCTGGTCTATCTGTGCAAAGATCTCGTTTGCCTTTGAATTGACCTCATCACGGAGTGCCTTGTATTCCTGTACCTTATCGTTGTTCTCGTCACGGAGCTTCTTGTAGTCCTGTGCTTCGTTGATAAGGTCCTTGGTCTTCTTATTAAGTTCGTTACGCTTTGCAGCCAGAGAGCTTGCTTCTGCGTTGAGTTCGTTTCTCTTAGTCTTGTATTCTTCAGACTGCTTTTTGAGTTCAGTCTTCTTTTCGTTCAATTCTTTCAACATTTCCTTTTTATCCTCCCGATCCAGCAAAAGAGCTGGCATTTCATGCATTCCTAATGCACGATTCTGGCTTTACGGGTCCAGTGACTGGATCACTGGTATGACTGCTTCAAGATTCTTTTCTGTAATTACAACGTCTGCGTGCTCATGTAATATAGGTTTCGAATTAAAGGCTATGGCATATCTTGCTCTCTTGAAGATGCAGATATCATTCGCCCCGTCACCAATTACGATACACTCTTCAGGTTCTATTCCGTATTCACCGGATATCTCTTCCAGGACGAGTTCCTTAGAACCTTCTCCTGTCAGAGGTCCTGTGACCTCCCCTGTAATATGGTCGTTGTTTATCAGAAGTTCATTGGATACCACATGGTCCATGCCAAGTGCTTCACCCACGCGGTCTGCCGCAAGTGTGAAACCTCCGGATATCATGGCTGTTCTGTATCCACGGGATTTTAAGAATTCGATCAGTTCCTTAGCGCCAGGCATAAAAGGCATCCTGTCCAGTGCTTCGTGTGCCTTTTCAATAGTCAGACCTTCAAGCAGACGCACTCTTTCAGTAAGAGCCTCAGAATAGTCGAGTTTTCCATGCATAGCCTGCTCGGTTATGGCGGCTACCTTATCTCCTACTCCTGCAGCTTCCGCAAGTTCGTCAATGGTCTCAGCATCTATAAGAGTGCTGTCCATATCAAAAACTACTAACTTGATCCTCGCTTCAGAATTGTCAGTATTACTCACTTGATCAAACCTAGATTTTAAATCCCGTCATGAAACAGTATTTAAGTGCCGAGATTGATGTGAAATAAGTCACATTGCTTTTAAGGTTTTCGGACAGATACTTTCAAACTAAGCCCTTTTTTTAAGTGCGTATTAAAAAAGATTGTCTATGATTTGTTTTTATATCTGTAATTATTATATATTGTGAAATATTATTGTCTTGAATTGTGCTGTTCAATGACGTTTCTAACCAGGAGGCTTTAGATGGTTAACGAAAAACTAAGTTCCGATAATCTGAAAAATGTGGATATTGCAAAGGATGTACTCGATCAGCTTCCATGTATGGTAATGGCTGTTGATCTGGATTTTAATATACTGTTCTTAAACGACACCGGCTGCGAATGGATGGGGGACGATTTTGAAAATGTCGAGGGTAAGAAATGTTATGACCTGGTGAAGTCAGCCCATTGCAGAACCGATAACTGTCGCATCAAGCAGGCAATGAATAATGACAGGAAGTATGTATGGAGAAATGAGATCACAACCGGTGGTAAGACCTTCCCTATCGAATACACTGCGGCACCTCTGAAAGACAAGGACGGTAATATTGTGGGCGGAGTCGAGTACGTCATTGATATTTCCGAGAGGGTGGAGATCGAGAAAGAAGTTCAGGAACACAGCCGGACTATCATGGAGCTTTCTACTCCGGTTATCAAACTCTGGGACGGTATTGTCATACTTCCTCTTGTAGGGGTGATTGACACCATGCGTGCCCAGCAGATCATTGAGAATCTCCTGTCATCCATAGTTGAGAACGAAGCCACCGTGGCGATACTTGATGTGACCGGTGTTCCGATGATCGACACAAGTGTTGCACAGCATATTCTCAAGACTGTCAGCGCGGGTAAAATGCTTGGAGCCGAAATAATCATAACCGGTTTCAGTCCCAATGTTGCCCAGACTCTTGTAACCCTCGGGGTCGACCTTAGTGATATTATCACCTGTGGCTCGTTAAAAGATGGTGTATCAAAAGCCTTCACACTTGTGGGAAGAAAACTTGTGTAAGCAGAGGTGATTATGTGGAAATTCCAATACTGAAATTGAAAAATATTCTTCTCACCTCGATACAGAGTGATATGAACGATGATGACGCACTGAAATACCAGTCCGATGTCATGTCAACTCTGGAGAAAAGCGGTGCTAAAGGCCTTATCATAGACATCACGGCAATGGATATCATGGACTCTTTCATGGCCCGCGTCATCAATGAGACCGCAAGAATGGCACGCCTTATGGGTGCAAGGGTCGTCCTCTGTGGCATGCAACCAATGGTTGCGCTGACACTGGTTGAAATGGGGCGTGAGCTGATTGGTGTGGATACCGCACTGAATCTTGACAAAGGTTTTGACAAACTGGTAAAAATGATCAACGAAGGGGTTGATTGAGATAAGTGAGACTAGTATTGATCTTCGGAATGAAGATGACATCCTCATAGCCAGACAGACTGCAAGGAAGGAAATGGCTGAAATAGGCTTTGGTTCTGCTGATCAGACACGTATGGCCACCGCTATCTCCGAGCTGACAAGAAATGTGATCAAATATGCAGGAGAAGGTGTATGTCATATTTTTACGGGAGCTTCTTCTTCAGAGATACACATTAAAGTAGAGATCGAGGATTACGGACCGGGCATTGTTGATGTGGACAAGGCTATGGAAGATGGTTATACAACTGGTGGCGGACTGGGTGCAGGCCTTCCCGGTGCAAAGAGGCTTGTTAATGATTTTCAGATAGAGTCTCAACCCGGATTGACAAAGATAAATCTGGAAATGAGTCGTCCCAATGTCTGATATCCCTGCTTCCGGGTCTGCCGGAGAAAATCTTGAGGCAAGAGTGGAGGTAACAAGGATCGCTCACGTGGCAAATGTTCAGACCAAAGTGCGGGCAATCACGAGGATACTTGGTTTTCCTGAAATGTACATATTCAGGGCGGCAATTTCAGCATCCGAACTTGCCTCAAATCTTGTGTATCACACTACAGCAGGTGGTACCATAAGTATCAAAGGGATCAGAAAAAAGGGTTGCATCGGAATTGAGATCATTTCAGACGACTCGGGTCCGGGGATAAAGGATGTGAATATGGCTTTGCAGGATGGCTATTCAACGGGACCGGGCCTTGGATCTGGTCTTCCTGCTGTTGAAAGGTTGATGGATGAACTGGAAATTCTGGTAACAGACGATTTCAAAACATGTATTAGAAGCAGGTTGTGGTATTTTTGCGAATAGCAATGGAATCACGTTCGTTCAATGGAGACGTACATTGTGGGGACCAGTGTGACTGGTGGCTTGAAGATAATATTCTGACCCTATGTATGATTGACGGACTGGGTCATGGAAAATATGCGGAAGAAGCTGCAAAAGCGGCTCTTGGTTATGTATCCTCCCATCTCGGTGAATCTCTGGATACTCTCTTCTCGGGATGTGACAGGGCTATCAAACAAACAAGAGGCGTGGCCATGGGTATTGTCCGGGTGGATCAGAATGAGTATAGCCTCGAGTACGGAGGCATCGGGAACACACGCGCTATGATCTATGGGGAAAATGGTTCTCACTTTTCTTCAAGCTGGGGTATCGTGGGAGGCGGTTTCAGGCATTTGCATATCGAAAGAACACAGTTATCCCCTGATAATCTCCTTCTCATGTGGACAGATGGTATACCTGAAAGTCTCAAAATTTCGGGATATGATAGGTATCTGCTTCAGGATGAACAGGAACTGGCCAGAGCAATACTCGGAGATCATGGTCGTATGACAGATGATGCGACTATACTTGTGTATATGACAGGGTGATGGATATTACAAAAACGGAATTCAATGACAGGTATTATGAGATTTTAAAGGGTTATGTAGAGACCCATGAAGAAATATATCTTATGAGATCTGAAGATCTGGGTTATGAACTGGTAAAATTCAACATCCCTCCGGAAGATATCATCGAGTTGCATGAAACTGCAGTTTCAAGATTGACCAGTGAACTTGCTCCCAAAAGAATGATAGAGTCAGTAGGTTTTCTTTCAACACCTCTGGTAGAAGTGATGATGGCATATGGACTTGCCTTCAGGCAATGGATCGAGGACCTGGAAAAGAGCAAGCAGGAACTGATGGTCTATGCAGAGGAACTGCAGCATTCCAACCAGTTGAAAGAACTTTTTGCAGATATCCTGCGCCATGATCTGTTAAATCCTGCATCTCTGATCAACGGCTTTGTCGGCATTCTACTTGAACTGGAGGACGATGAAAAGAAGAAGTCCTTGCTTTCCAATATTGAAAAAAGCAATATTAACCTGATCAATATTATTGAACAGGCAGCGGAATTTGCTAAACTTGATTCTGTTACCGGCCTGGATTTTTCAGAGCATGATCTCGGAGTGATCCTCACTAATATTGTAGATGAGTTCATACCGGAATTCGAAAAAAGAGAAATGACCATATCTCTGGAAACAGAAGGCAGCTATCCTGTATTGGTACACCCTACGATAAAACAGGTCTTTGCAAATCTTGTATCCAATGCGATCAAGTACAGCCCCGAGGGAAGCCATGTGGGAATTTCCATTTCCGATTCAGATGATCAATGGAAGGCATGTGTAAAGGACCAGGGAAGTGGCATTCCCGAGGAGGACCGTGAACTTATCTTTACACGTTTTTCAAGGCTGGATAAAGCTAAAAAGGGAAGTATCAAGGGTACAGGCCTTGGTCTTGCAATTGTTCATAAGATCGTAACTCTTCACAACGGCAGTGTCGGTGTGGATAGTAATTTTCCTGAAGAGGGCAGCACCTTCTGGGTCAGGCTCGATAAAGCTCAGGCAAATTAATTGAATAATTTTTTCCTGATTCTTCCTGTATCCGCTAATCCTGAATACAGGAACCGGTATTATTCCAAAAGTAATATATGCTACTCCGAACATTGCACTACTGTGATTTTACATGGCAAAGATTGGATTCATTAAATTAGGTAACCTTGGTATGAGCCAGGTTATTGATCTGGTACAGGACGAAATCGCAGCAAGAGAAGGAATTACTGTTCGTGTTTTCGGAACCGGTCCAAAAATGGGCAAGGATGAGGCAGCTGCAACAGAGGAGCTTAAAAAATTCGATGCTGACTTCTACGTTATGATCAGCCCGAACTCAAGCGCACCTGGTCCTACCGCAGCACGTGAACTCTACAAGGACGTTCCATGCATCGTAATCTCAGACGGTCCCACCAAGAAGGACGACCGTGCAGCCCTTGAGGAAGCAGGATTCGGTTACATTATCATGACCGTTGACCCGCTTATCGGTGCAAAGACAGAATTCCTCGACCCAGTAGAGATGGCATCATTCAACTCAGATGCAATGAAGGTCCTTTCAACCTGCGGTGTTGTAAGGCTCATTCAGGAAGAACTCGACAAGGTAGCTGCAATGGCAGACGAAGGTAAGGAACTTGAGCTTCCACATATCCTTGCAAAGCCTGAGAAGTGCATCGAGAGAGCAGGATTCAACAACCCATACGCAAAGGCAAAGGGTCTTGCAGCACTCCACATGGCCGACATGGTCGCAAAGATCAACTTCCCTGCATGCTTCATGATGAAGGAGATCGAGCAGGTCGCACTCACAACTGCAGCAGGTCACGAGATGATGCGCGCAGCAGCACAGATGGCAATCGAGGCAAGGGAAATCGAGAAGGCAAACGACAGTGTCTTCAGGCAGCCACACTCCAAGAAGGGCAAGCTGCTGACAAAGACAACCCTCTACGAGAAGCCACAGTAAAGTACCACCAGGTACTTTTCTTTACTTTTTTATGGATGCATTAACAGTCCTGATAATTGCAGTTGTAGTTTTTACCGTATTTGTTCTATTGACTGCCTATGCTCTTAAAATGGCTGTTCTCATGGGCAGAGAGGCCCGATCAAGAACAAATTCCGTGAATAACAAATCACGATCTGAGCAAGAAAACTCTGGTGAGGATTATCCTGTTTCTTCTAAGTAGCTCACAGAAGCCCGAAAAATAGTTTAAAAAGGATTCCAGTGAGCCGGCAGCAAACAATGCGTAGCTCTACTGAAAACGCTATTATTGAAAATGATTTGTTTATTTAGGTTCTTCTTTTGCCCTTGGCATTGCAATGATCTCTCTGACCTGGATGCCGAAGAAATCAAATGAGTGTGCGGGTCTCAGCACCACAGAAACGTCAGCTCCCCAGCGGGTTCCGCCTATTGCAATGATTTCGGTGTCCTTTGATACCGGAATGTGTCCTGAGTCCGCTGCCATTATGGCACTCTCAATGGCAACCTTGAAGCCCTTGCCAAACACGGCGCGCAGGGTGTCAGAGATCACATCTATACGGCTGGCACCACCAATGCGCTTTGATATGGCACGCTCCACACCAGAGAACATGTGAGACTGGGTTGTCATTACAACTCCAAGCTCGTTGAGCTTCTTAAGTTTCTCCTCATCAACTTCCCACTTGCCGCTCTCTTTCAGGCCGTACTGGTGTGTGATGGCAATTATCTTCACATCCTGATTCCTGAAGGCTTCAGCAGCCTTTAAGGCTGTCTCTCCGCTTGTGCTGGCCAGTACCACATATTTGATACCAAGCTCAGCAGCTCTTTCTGCAGATAGTTTTAGAAGCTCTTCTGTGTTCTCGGGTCCTACATCATCAAAATATGTTATTGATTTCTCCATCTTATCACCTTAAATTATGAACATATGATTGCTTTGTTTATCTGATATAAGTTATTTGTAAGTACAAACGATGCTCTTATCTATGTGGCAGATGTATATCTGTATCAGGGAGTTGACTTAGTTACTTTTGAAAGGTGATTTTGTGTCAGAAACAAATTATGACGATAACGATGTAAAGATAATCACAAGTGAAATAAAGTCTGAGAACCCTGTTATTATAGAAGGCTTTCCGGGGATTGGGCTGGTTGGTAATATCGCAAGTCAGCAGATAATAGACGAGCTGGAGATGGAGTACATAGGTTCTATGGACTCACGACATTTCCCTCCGATAGCCGTTCTCTATGAAGGGCTTATCAATATGCCTGTAAGGATCTATGAAAGTGTTGAGAACAACATCATCATGGTGGTTTCCGACATTCCTGTAAATCCTGTAGTGGCATATGATATCAGCAGGGCTTTTCTTGACTGGGCTCAATCCATCAACGTCAAGGAGATAGTTTCCCTTGCGGGAATCGCTACCATGAGTGAGGAACACCAGGTTTTCGGTGCGGCGACAAATGATGAAATGCTTGAGAAGATCAAGGATAAGGTGGAACTGTTCAAGATGGGAACAATATCCGGTATATCCGGAAGTATCATGTCCGAATGTCTTGTGCGTCACATATCAGCCATAAGTCTGCTTGGTTCGACCAGGAGCCAGAATCCTGACCCAAGGGCCGCGGCAGTCGTGATAGACGTGTTAAATGTTCTCTATGATCTTGGTGTGGATACCGAAAGTCTGATAGAGCAGGCCGAGAAGATCGAGATAGAGATGCAAAGACTTGCCGAGGATGTCAGGACAAGCGAACAGCAGCCACCAGGTCCGAGAAAGGAATTCCCGATGTATGGGTGATAACAATGGAATACGTTGCATTAACCGGTTTATCTGAACGTGTAATTGCAGAGCTCAAACAGAACCGATTGCTTACCATTGAGATCCGAAGCCCGCATAATTTCTTTGCGGCAATGGATCTTAAGGTGGGTGAATTCCTCTTCCTCACACGTACCAGTGCTGATGATCTCACAGGCGGTACGACCGGTATAGTGGCAAGGTTGCTCAAACATCAGGTGGTTACCCAGAGGGTCATGCAAAGCGGCGATATGTACTATGAGGAACGTGAGATGACAACTCTGAGGCTGCAACTGGATCCCAGGTGCATAGCACGTATACGCAAGGTGCTGAGCAATAAGATCGGCGCGGTCTCAAAGGTCGATGCCGAGGAAATTCCTCTGTACAATGCACAGTAAAGTAGATCTATCAATCAAATGTCTCAGGGCTTTTCTCAAGCCCCTCTTCTATTTTTTCTATTATTTTGCCACTTATGCCAAGTGGGATCTCCGTATCTCTGTAATGGCTGTGTTTTCTGGATCCTTTGCAGCCAAAGGATAAGCCAAGTCCCTCGGTCAGAGGTCGTGTAGTACAATCCCCGCATATGGATGCTGCACCGATGCTACTGATATCAGGTGCTCTCCCGAAATGGTATGCATATGCCTGTATGATTCGCATCGCTTTTTCAGGTCTGAGGTATAGTACAAGCACATCAGGGATACTTTCACTTGAAGACAAAGGCTCGATTCGTATCGATCTGTAGTTCTTCCTGATACTGGGAAGCGATTCCACAGCCTTTCCTGCGGTTTCCTGATCCCTGTATCTTCCTGATCTCAAATAGTAGTCTGCAGGGCTTTTAGACGTTCTCCCAAGTACATAATCCCCTGCACTGCATCGCTGGTCTTTCATATGAAATGATTCTCCGTATCTGGCCTTATGTACAAGCTCGCAGTACAGTTGATCGGAAGAGTCTCCCTTTTCATTTTCAAAGGTAATGCAGACCGGTCCGCCCTCATCCATAAGTGACACTATATTTGGTATTTCAAGCGTTTTTTTCATTCAGGATTCTCCGTTTTTCGTTTAAGTTCCTCTCTGATCTCTCCCGCATGGTTGTGTGCAAGCCTGGTGGGCTCCGGAAGCTTGTATCCTTTAAGGCAATGTTGTACCACTTCAAGACTACTGTCCATGGATACCTTGTTCCCAGGAGCTATGATTATCGGATTGCTTCTCTTATTGGATTTCAGCACCCAGCCAATCTGCTCCCCGTCTTCCATAAGCTTATGATGCTCTCCCGGAACCGTGGGCATTTCAGCATGACCGCAGAGTATCTTTTTGGAAACTCCGATAGTCGGGACATCCATAACTGCACCGAAATAAGCCGCCATGCCGGCTCTGATGGGGTGGTTGATGCCACAGGAATCAAATATTGTAATGTCCGGAAGTCTGGATGCCTTTAAAAAAGCAGAGACAATACCACAACCTTCCCTGAAGTTCAGGTATGTGGGTATGTAGGGAAGTCCGACTTCCCTTACAACATGTCTTTTTTCGATAACTTCCATGCTTTCGTAGTCGAGAACTATCATTGCACAGATGATCCTGTTGTCAAGGTACGAACAGTCCATACCTGCAACAGTCTCGATCTTATCAAAGCCGTCTTCCAGTTTTATCTTTTTGACAGCTTCGTGTTGTATTTCCCTTAGTTCTTTCAGACTTCGTTTTTGCGGATCGAACCACTCACGCAGTCTGTCCTTATTCAATCGTTGCCCTCACTGTTGTAAAGACCGGTCCACGGATATCGATCTTCTTCTTCTTGCCGGTGATGTAACGGTTTGCAAGAGGTTCCAGGCATATGTTGATCTCGGACGGGACCTTGACAATACGCACCCTTGTCTCAACCTCACTCTCGCCGTTTGCAACAGCTTCCTCTATGTCCCTGGCAGCCTTTGATGCAAAGGAATCAAGGAAACGCACACCTGTTCTGGCGGAGTGGTTCTCCATAGCCTTTTTCCATTTCTTGTTATCGGGTACGCCAAGGATGTCATTCTCGAACACAACGACTTCGTTGAATACTGCAGGTCCGCAGAGTTTGGTGTTCTCTTCGGGTTCGATAACACTGACCTTAACTGTTTTCTCCCCGACCTTACCTTCCCAGGCTGTGAACTCACAGGGACTTGGTGTGGAGCCGTTCTCCTCACACGTGGCAACGATGGCTTCAGCTATGTCCATACCTGCTGCGGTGTCGGGCACGTCTTCCACATAGATCATCTTTGCAAGCTCATCATCCGACATATTCCACTCGGTATATTGTGCGATCTGTGGATATATCAGTGAACGGATATCAGTTGCATTGTACAGTATCATAGCAAGCCTCTCGACTCCAAGTCCGAGATTCATAACGGGACAGGATATGCCATACTGTGCAAGGGCTGTGGGTGAATATATTCCAAAGGTCGCGATTTCCACCCAGCCGTCGGAGTACTTTGTCTTGGAACCCACAAGTTGCGGGTGATATGCGAATACCTCGATTTGTGTATCAGGCACGTAGTACTTGCTGCGTTTCTCATCCGGCCTGAACATGAACTTCTCGAAACCAAACTGTGATAATAAACTCTGGGCCACAGCCTTTCCATGATCCACTGTCACATCCTCATCCATGATCACACAGGATGCCGAGTAATATGTCATCAGACGTGCGGCATCCTCTTCCTGTTCTCTCCTGAAACAGCGATCAATAGAGAAGAGATTGAACGGAGGTCTTGAGCGCTCCTGAAGTGATGAGAGGCTGATGAACCATCCGGAGGTCATATGGCTTCTGAGTGTCCTTTTTGTGGATTGTGGTACCAGTTCCTTGAACTCAGGGAATACCTGGTCTATCATCTCAACCACAAGTGCGTCGGATACATTGATAGCCGAGGAAATTTCCGGAATAAGGTCGTCTCCCTCCACATCCCCTTTCTTATAGGAGTGAAGTATCTTCCTGATGACCTCGATATCCTCATCACTGACGTCCCCGAGAATGCATTTTATATCACTTATGCATTCATCGGAGATGCCGACATTAGGACGCGGCAGGCCGGCCAGGTAGTAACACCTGTCAAGGACTGCAAGGGCCTCATGCCCGAACTGCTTGTGAACTTCCCTTTCATCTACTATGAGGGGATTCATCATCTCTTCAAAGCCCATGCGCATATAGGCCTGACGCAGCTTTGAGATCGTCTCGTATATGGGATGTGGCTTTCCGTAGTTTAGGGAAAGGTGAGGGTACTGTTCGTTCAGTCCTGTTTTTTTAACGAACTCTTTTCCCGCATTCCATGTACTGTCAAAATCTTCACTGGCTTTTTTCTTAATTTCCTCAGGATCGAATCTCATAAACAGTCCTCTTAAAGTAAACTAACTATGATACGGAAAACTAATCTATTTTTCTCTCGAACTCCCTCATGGCATTTTCCAACTTAAGTTGTCTGATGGCTGTTGACACATCCCCACGTGTACGTTCGAGTATCGCACGTGTGGTATCGGTCTTGTGTCTTAGCCCACGCGTCATGGCATCAGGGAAATCGAACATCATAAGTGCCGAGTAAATATCTTCCATAATGTCAAGAAATTCCTCCGCTTCGGAAGCTTGCTCCTTTCTTATAAGGTCAAGTATATGTCTTCTGAGCTCTCCATTCACATCTCCAAGACCACTAAGGTAGGCAGTATATTCTACTTCAAGTTCCTCGGGTCCGGGAATTCTTTCTGTCCTGGAACCCTCTTTGAGTAATTTCAGGACAATGGAACATTCAACAAATTCCTGCTGGGCATGTTCCACAAAACCTGAATTGTATACATCAGGGTGTTCCTGAAGCAGGGATTTCAGCCTTTTAAGTGAGTGGCTGGATTCCTCTAGGAGTGAGGCTGCCCTGTCAAACTTTCCCTTGTGGATGTTTGACATTGCTTTCCTGCAGTTGCGTACAACCTCGCGGGATGTTGCCAGGCTTTGCTCACGAGCAGCATCTTTTTTCTCAAGTTTGGCCCGGATCCTGTCTGAAATATCGATGATCATGTTTCCCCTTACGTTATTATAGCTGCAGAAAAGCATTTTGCAGCCTGCTCCCTTTTCGAGAAAAAAAGATTGTTGCAGTCTTAAAACGACTGCATTCATAAAAATATCAGTTTCAAAGTATAAGAAATTCCCTTATTCATCAACAGGTATGGTCTCCAGCTGGCTGGCCACATCCCATATGAGTGTCCTGGTATGAACGGGAATGTTCGGATCATTGCTTATATCTTCAAGCACTGATATGCTGGATGAAGTTCTCAAAAACAGTGGTTCGTCTTCTTTGCTTAATGTTTCCAGAACTTCGTTTGCAGAACGTCTGATGTTCCTTGGAACAGAATTGTCGTTCGCTATGTACTCCAATTTCTGCCTGCATTCCTCAATGACTTGCGCATAATCTGACATATGATCACCTTGATAATTTTAGAACGAAAATAAGGGTTACCTCAGTTATCCCTAAATAGTTACGTTCTATAAAAAGACTTTCATTGGTATATATTTTGCGTACCCAGGAGGGAACTCAATGACAAATACGAATGATGATATGGTAAAAAAGATCTCCAGAATGCTGGAGATTGGTGGCACTATGCTTGCGCAGCATTGTGATATTTGCGGAGCTCCGATGTTCAGATATCAGGGAAAGATAATGTGCCCGGTCTGTGAGAGCGTAGAAGACCCGCGCGCAAAGATGCAGCAAAAGATGGAAAATGAAGCCATTCCGGTTAATGAGGCCGCCCCTGTAACCGCAGGAGTTTCTTCTGCAGGGTCCGAGATGGATGAGATCAGGGTTCAGGCTACGATGGAAGATACTGTGAAAACGGATGTTCCACTACAGAGAACAGAACCAAAGATAACAGAAAAAGAGTCCCGCGAATATCCTGCCGGAAGATCGGTTTCGTCTTCGGCAACAGAACTTGAGTCTCTGTTAATGAAAAAGATGATATCACTTGCAAATTCCATGAACTCTGAAGATGATGTAAGAAAGATCTCGGATCAGATGGATATGATCGAGAGATGTCTCTCAATAATTGACAAAATGAAAAAGACTCTTTAAATCAAGACAGGTGCTAAAAGTATGCGGGTGACAATCCTGTTATCCCGTGTATTCCCTGCTTACGATCTCTCTAATTTTGTTTGCAGTCTTTGGTCCGATGTTCTTCACTTTCAGGAGTTCATCGTAGTCTGCCCTGATAACATTCTCCACGCTTCCGAAATACTTCAGGAGACTTTTTGCAGCACCGGGGCCTATATCGGAAATGGATGAAATGATATACTCCTGCTGTTCGGGAAGCATGGGAGCAGCTTTTTTACCGTGCAGGCTGACATCTCTTTTTTCTTCTGTCTGCTCTCGTTTTGCGATCTGCTTTATCAGGCTGGCAGTATCTTCCGCATCTCTTGTATACAGAACGGCCACTCCGAAATCAAGAGCTATGGAGGACAATGCACCATGTATTGCGGAAGGCTCGATCCTCCTGCTGGTGAACAGATTATCTCCTTCAAGTATAAGTACTGGTTTTTCATATGTCCTGCTCAGGTTTGCTATCTGCTCGAAGAGTTTATGTTCGACAAGTGAGCCTGTAAAGTCCTCCGTGCTCTTTCTTTCCACAGCTACCCGGTCGCTCAGGACATAATCTCCGACTTCCAGTGTCTGGAGTGTAATGTCGACGCCAGCCTTATCGAGCGACCTGGCAACCGAGCTTTTCACTTCCCTCTGGTCCACTATGACCTTAGTTTTATCTCCGTCAAAATCTGCCAGCTTTACCTGTTCTTTGTCATTGATATCATCAAGGGTCCTCTGGTACTCTCCGCTTTCCCGGGCAGGCATGGTCTTCTGGAGTGCCTGCATATTGCTCTGCATTTTTTTCTCTTTGGCAAGACTGCTCCAGTAATATCCCTCGTCCCTTGTTCCCTTTGTTACAAGTACCACCACACGCCCTTCATGCTTTCTCCCGGTCCTGCCCTTTCTCTGGATGCTGCGTATCTCGGAGGGAACCGGTTCATAGAAAAGCACAAGGTCGGTTGACGGGATATCCAGTCCTTCCTCTGCAACCGATGTTGCCACAAGGGTGTTGTATTCCCCTGCCTTGAACATGTCAATGATCTCTACCTGTTGCTTCTGCGTGAGCCCTTTATCCTTATACTTGGATGCCTGGCCTACAAAACGTATGGGTCTTATGCCTTCTACCTCTGACAGGGCGCTTGTGATCATCTCTGCGGTGTCACGGTAGTTTGCAAACACTATAACCCTTGATTCAGGTTTATTGTTGAGCTGTTCAAGGACTATCTGCTTGACACGTTCCATTTTCGGATGTTCGCAGTCGCAGTCTTTGAGGCGGTGGACAACCTGCCTGATGTAAAGATCCTCTGCCAGACGTTTTGATGCCTTGCTTCCTTTTTTGCTACCTGCTTCATTGTCTAGCCTCTCCATATACATGCGTAAGGCACCAAGTCCCTGGGTCTCGGTGACCTCCACAGCATGGCTTAGCTTGAGAATCTCGGCAAGAATGGATATGGCAGTATATACCGATGGTTCCGGCATACCTCTGAGCTCCCCCTGCAGTCTCTGCTGCAGCATAAGCAGGTCCTTCTTGGAAACATATCTTTTATTGTAAATGGGATAGCCTGCATCCGTGAGTCTCTTGTACCTGTCCTCGAGCACCTTCTCCAGCAGGCTCTTTATCTCCTTCATCTCTGCCGGAAGATCGATACGCTTCCATTCGATGTCTTTCTTCTGAATATAAGGCGCCACGTCCCTGTCCGTTTCAGTCTTGACGGCAACAGATTCAATTCGGAGTACTTCACAGACCTCCGCTACTTTTTCATCGGAACTGCCGGGACTTGCCGTAATTCCAAGACACAGTGGGTCCTTTGCGATATCAAAATACTTTTCCGCGATATATGTATAGGCGTAGTTCCCGGTAGCACGATGTGCCTCATCAAAGGTTATGTGTGTCACATCTTCGAGGTCGATGCGTTTTGTGAGGATATCGTTCTCGATTACCTGTGGGGTGGAAACGATTACCCGTCCGCTTTTCCACAGATCTTCCCTTTGTGAGGGGCTGATGCTGCCCGTAAAGGTGAGTACTTCTTCTTCGGGTATGTCCAGTACTTTACGGAAAAAAGATGCATGTTGCTCAACAAGTGGTTTTGTGGGCGAAAGTACCAGTACCTTCCCGCCTGATTTTTCGAGGCGTGATGCAATGACAAGAAGAGCTACTATGGTCTTCCCGAGTCCCGTGGGAAGAACTACTAAAGTGGATGCTGCAAGGGCCTTACCGGCCAGGTCAAGCTGGTAAAGCCTCTGCTCCACAGTGTCAGCTTTGATCAGTGGATGTCTGATATATTCCGGCATGTTTTCAAGCCTAAAGTTTGTCGGTCTATACAATCTTTAAGCTTTTAAATATGTGGCAAGCAGGGTGAAAGTATTAGAGTGCAACTCCTGCACTCTCAAAGTCCCTGTTCTTGTACATGAGCTCATATAGCACTTCCTCTATGCCATCCACAGGAGTACGTACCTGCTTCATGCTGTCACGCTCACGTATGGTCACTGTATTGTCTTCCAGTGTATCATAATCGATGGTAATGGAGTACGGTGTACCGATCTCATCGTTTCTTCTGTAGCGGCGTCCGATGGTGCCAGAATCATCATATGAGACCAGCAGTCCCTGTTCCCTTATCTTGCTCTCGATATTTCTTGCAGGCTCGATGAGCTCTTTTCTGGTCAGGAGAGGAAGAACTGCAACCTGGACAGGTGCTGTCTCATTCCTGAATCTCATGACGATTCTGGATTCTTCCTCATCGTCTTCCTTTGCAAGTACTGCTTCTTCATCAAAGGCATGCTCCAGGACAGTGTAGAATATCCTGTCTATACCAAAGGATGGCTCCACCACATGAGGTACGATATTCTCTCCGCTGACCTTTACCGTCTCCTCTGCAAACTCGACAGCATCTTCTGGTACTGTGACCTCCTCGGAATCGATCTTTACCTTGATCTCATCTTTTTCCAGTTCCTCCCTGGACAGTTCCTTAAGTGCTTCTGCAACCATCTTTGCCTTGCCCTTGAAGAGCGGGCCGAGTTTTCCCATGTTGGGCTTGACCACAAACTGAGTGACCATCTTCGGTTCGGGGTATTCTCTGTAAATGGAGAGTTCTGTCTTGCTGACTCTGGAGTGTGCGGTAAGGTCATAGTCCGTCCTGTCGGCAATTCCGACAACTTCCACCCAGCCGAATCTGCTGGTGCTGACCTCGGCATCCCAACAGTCCATGGCGTAGTGTGCCATCTCGTCCTTCTTGTGCTGCCTGAATCTGAGCATCTCAGGAGCAACACCCACACGCTGCAGGAAGAGGTTTGTAAGACCGATCTGATACGCTAGGAACTCATGGGCTATGATGTCCTTCTCCAGTGCATCTGCTATTGTCATCTTCTCGATCTCGCCCTTCTCCTGTGCAGCATCGGAATACAGGTTCAGGACCGTGTCGGCAAACCTTCCGATCTTCGGATGGCTCTTGTCCTCTGGATCTATGAAGATCTCAGCCTCTGCCTGTGTGAACTCCCTGAGCCTGATGACTCCCTGTCTCGGAGAGATCTCGTTACGGTATGACTTTCCTATCTGGGTGGCACCGAATGGCAGCTTTTCACGGTAGAAACGTGCCAGTCTCAAAAAGTCCACGAACATTCCCTGTGCGGTCTCCGGACGCATATATCCCTGCCTGCCGGAACCAGGTCCTATCTGTGTCTTGAACATGAGATTGAACTCGTATGTGTCACCAAGGTCACCTTCACATTCGGGACATTTCACCTGGTTCTCACTGATGATCCTGTCCAGCTCCTCGTTGCTGAGCGCATCGGCAACAGGAACCAGTTTGTCTATCAGGTGGTCTGCCCTGAAAGCCTCGCCACATGCCTTACATTCACACAAAGGGTCTGAGAAGCCGCCCACATGTCCCGATGCCACGAACACGTTCTCGATACCTACAGTAGGGGTTTCGATCTCCATGAATCCTTCCTGGATCACGAAGAGTTCTCTCCAGATCTGCTCTATCCTGCGTTTAAGTGTGCTTCCCAGGGGTCCGTAGTCGTAGAATCCTGCGGTTCCTCCGTAGAGTTCGAATGAGTTCCATAAAAAGCCCCGGCGTTTGGCCAGTTCTATAACCTGTTCGTATTTATCCATAAGATGTCCTCGTAATAATGTGTCTATGATTAGATTGATAGAACATCGACATTTCCATTGGATTTAATAGTAACGCGACTTATTTCAGACAATGCATGTACGTATTTTCAATTTCCATGTACAAACGTTGGTACATGCTGTGCATAATCTCTATATAAGTGATCATATCTTCTTCACATTGAGCAAGGTCAGCTAAGCAATCATATTTCATATCGTACCACCACTTTATATGATTCAATTGGTCATTTCAACACTTGACCTTGCTTTTCTT
>Ga0182238_1000117_pt1 | contig 26419 bp, 34 predicted proteins | sample hydfrates6_PW_90_FD_132439 | JGI IMG/M metagenome (GOLD analysis project Ga0182238, IMG submission 132439) | Subsurface microbial communities from deep shales in Texas, USA - hydraulic fracturing test 6_PW_90 | ecosystem: Environmental > Aquatic > Deep subsurface > Shale gas/oil reservoir >... | reverse complement strand
GAGATACAGTTCGATAAGGAAAAGAAGTGCGAATATTCTTGCCTTGTCTCTAGTAAAATGGGCAATCCGAATATCCTGACCCCGCAACAGGGCAAACTTGAAGCTGATGCAGGTTATGATGGAGATTATGAAGGGGATAGTTTCGTTAAATCGAGTGAGACTGAGATAATTCAAAAAAGAGCTTGCGAAAAACAGGATGAATCTTGGGTATGTCCGACTCGGCACGATGAAACAGTTAAGCACGGCTGTTCCTGTGATATTACGCAGTTCGGAGAGGCTGCGGCCTTTATGTCTAACCTGTCTGACATGCCACAAGACATTATCTGTAGCTCTGGTGAAGAGGTTGGAAGCAACGAAGAAACGATAAAAGATGAATATATAGGATGTGTGAAGCAAGAATTTGTAAACTCCTTACACAGTTCAGATCCAGACAATTATAATGCTACTAATTTTACAGAGGGAATACCGCGTTGCAATCCTAATTTATGGGAAAGAGATAATGAATTAAATAATCAGGAGCATAAAGTTTGGGCTGATGATGATTACCATTGTCAAGCTAGTGTAAAAGGGCTTGATGAAGATAGCGACTATTTTGAGAATGATTTTGGGGAGTTAATGCCAGCCTCTCAATGGTTTAATCCTGTTGTGAATTGGGCAAAGCCTATCATTGTAAACTATTTAAAAACTGACCCTGATTTTATCCCTGATCCTGGCCCTGAGTGCCCCTGTGAAGGGAGTGATGGGCCTATCACTAGCACTCCGGACGAAGAGGACAAGGGGACTTATGAATGTGAATGGAACGTGCAAACGAGTGTGGACAATATAAACAGGCGGGACAAGCTGAAGCTTGAACCGGAACGGGAAAATTTATTTGGAGAAGTTGAATTGTTTTTTTCCTCTGTTGGAGAATGGGGGGGGACTCATATAGCTGAGTGTGATGAAGTAGAAAATTTTGAATATGAGCCTATATTAGAAGAAGTTCCATGTGAAGAGATGGAAGGCAATACTTTTTATTCTGTATATGACAACTTTAAATCTAAAAAAAGTAACAAAGGCAATAAATGGTTTGGGCTTTGGTCCTTTTCAGAAAATATTGCAAATATGGGATTGAAGCCACCTATCGTTTGCTCGTCTAAAATGTGGTACAAGGCAACTTACGGGAATAGACGCACAAAAGGGCGTATCAAATTGTATTTTGATGGCAATGTTGTAGCTGATAAAATTGGACCGTGGAAGTCAAGTGGCTCTTATAAAAAGATAGGTACAAGTACACGGATCAATGCAGAATCGGGGACTGTGAGGGTTCGTTTCTATGGGAGATCATCTAAGACTAACCAAAAAGCGCGTTTTAAAATCAATTCTGGTTCTGCTCCCTCCGCTTTGGTATGCACAGGTGAAAAAAACCAAGAAATAGAGGTTTTTCTTACTCCCTATAATCAAGGAGGGTCCGCAAGGACTGGTAAAAGTTGGAAGTCGCTTACTACAACCGTGTCCTTTCCTGAAGCACAGTCAGGTGAAAGTTACAATTTAAAAGGTACGGTTGAGCTAAAAGAAGCTCAAGATACAGAAATGACAAATGGTGTTAAAACCTATGCTGAAATATATTTAGGGGGTACATTATATGCAACTTCCGAAACTTATATCGGCTTAAGGATGCACAATTGGGAACGACTATATTGGGGAGCGCAAGATGTACCCGGCTCACTAATTCAAAATGGGCAAGCAACAATCAAGATTTATTTTCAAGCGATAACATCAGACGATTATTATGCCAGGATTCCAAGTGGGGAAGATGCTGTTTCATATTATCCCACAGGTCAGGCTGTTGAAGATTCTGGATGGTTCTGCCCTGTTAATTCAGACTTCTTTGATACAAAAACAGAATGTGAAGATAATTGTGTTAGATTTGAAAACACCTATCGTTGTAATGACGGAACGATTGTTAATACTCCTGAAGATTGCAAGGCTTATTTTTGCCCTCTCTCGGAGTCTTATTATAGTGATTTGAGTGTGTGCGAGGACGAATGTACACAAGAATTTTCCTGCAATGCTCAATCAGAAGATTATGAATTTGAAGTAGCAATTCAAAATAAGGGCAATAATGACTACAGACAGTCTTTGTCGCAAAACTCGCCTGATTCAAGAATGCTTAATATTTCTGACTATCTACATGAAGATTTGATACTTAATCAATGTTATACAAGGTATATAAATCCCACCACTGATTTTACTGATAACAATGGATACTCTTTTAAATATTCTATATCTGATCAATCCATTTTCAATAAGGCTGCGATTGACGGAGAACAGCCATATAAAGAAGTCATGGAAGGGTCTGGAACTCATTTGGAACTGCCGGATACTCCTTATATTTATACAGGCGGTTCGCCAAATGTCCCCCGGTGGCCGCAGTTCCGAAATAAACAAGCTAATCAGGCGTGGACAAATGATAACAACCTCGTCCTTGGTAAATTTGATGTTGTAATTTCAAATATCAAGCCTTGGGTCTATTATTATGAATGTCCTGTCGGTGATATTGAACCGGGTACTGTGGCAAGTGCCTGTAATGCGCTTCAGCATCCTTATGGCGGTGTGGATGAAACAATCAAAGGCCATTATTGCTTTCAGAATAGATGCGATAAAATCAGCTATAATAATCCTTATACGGTAGAAAGCGGAACTGGATTCGTGGACGATGGGATTTGGGAATAAAAGGAGAAAAATATTGTGAAGAATATTAAACTCAAAAATATCGTTGTGTATTTAGTGATCTATTCAATGATCTTTTCTCCAAATATGCTTGTGCCGAAATCAGCTAGTGCCAGCAATGAAACGGTTGGGGAGATCAATCCTCTTATCGGCAACCCGGTTCTTATGGATGCGGCCACTTGCATGATGAAATATGGCCCCTCGTTTTGCAGGTGCGATGAATTAGAATCTGGCAATAAAGCGTGCTATTATCAAAAGCCAACTCAAGGCCCGTTTGAAACTGAGGCTGCTTGCGAAATGGTGTGGGGTGAAGGCGGGTGTGACTGCAATTTCGATGAAGTGAACCAGACTCATCTTTGCTACGCTAAAACCAGCGATGCCGCCGAGCCGGTAAGTTGTGAGGGAGAGATCCAAATTTATCCCGGTCATAAAGAAGAGTGCCGTCAAAAGGGGTTTTTCTCAAATAAATGTTGCTATCACGAACCGCCGGACGACCCCGAATGTAGCTTTGAGAGAATAGCCCGAAAGGTCGGGATGGAAGAAGCGGCAATTAAGGCTGTCTTGGTAGCCGCTGACTTTCTCGGTAGTGATTATGTGGCTGAACAACTTGGGCAGTCTGAAGTGTTTGCCGGGCTTGGTGAGACAATGGTTGAAAATTTATTTGCCTCTGAATCAAGCGAATTAGCCAGGGGTTTTGGTCAAAAGATGCTTTATGATGGCCTCATGCAAACAACTGTAGGTGATTTTGCACAAAATACCATTCAAAGTGGGTTGGAAGCCGCTGGAATCTCTTCCTTGTTGAGTGGTTTAGAGAGTGAGCAAATATTAAGTGATGCTGTGGTGGCTGGAAGTGATGCTTTTATAGAAGCAGGAGGGCAAGCAGGAGGGCAGGCAGCTTTTGATGCGGCTCAGAATGCAGTAAGCAATGAAATAACTACCGCAATGTTGGACAATGATGCTACTCAAAGTTTAGCTCAACAAACTGCAAATAAAGTAAGTGGGGACGTCACCCGCAAGATAACTGAAGAAGCCGGAAAAACAGTTGCAGGTGGGGCGCATGCGGCTTTAATATCCGCTATTATTAGTATTGTTAGCGCAATGTTGGATGGAGAAATAACTGAAAAAGAATTATTTAATATTGCTTGGAGTATAGCGGCGGCATGGTGTAGTTATTGGAACCCTTATGTTGGTGCTTTTATGACGCTCGTTTCTATTATATCAACTGTTTCAGAAATACTTGATATGAGAGAATGTAGGGTTTCTGAAGAAATTTTGGCATGTAAACGTGGTGTAGGGAATTGTGTAAAGGTTGGAGAGTATTGTTCCGCTGACATTTTTGGTTGGTGTGTTCAACATTCCAATACCTATTGTTGTTTCAAATCAAAGCTTGCTCGAATTGTCCATGAGCAAGCACGGCCTCAGATCGGCATGGAGTGGGGCGATGGAGAAGACCCTGACTGTCGTGGTTTTCGGCTTAGAGAGTTTCAAAAAATTGATTGGAATAAACTGGATTTAGGCGAATACGAGGAAGATGTAATGCGGCGTGTCAATAAGGATTTTTCCGAGGAAAAAGCCACAGAAGCTATTGATAGGTTCAAGAAGAGATTGCAAGGATTCTAAATTTAGGAGGTAGGGATAATGAAGAATGTTGTAAGAATTATTGTTTGTTTTTTGGTTGTAGCTGTTTTTTCCTTTTCTAGTTCAGATGCTTTTGCAGAACCTAAATATGGCCCCTTACGCTCGAAAATGGAAAGCGATATAAAGGCTAGGGGTGGCAAAAAGATGGATTCTAAAGGTATTCAGAAAATGCGTGAAAGAATTAGAAAAAGCATGAAAGAGAATTTAGGCATCCACAAAACAAATTTTAAACTTCCAGTTAAAGGTGTGGCAGTAATTTTCGGTGAAAAGAAAAGCTCATTAGAAGATTATACCAAGTTTATGAAAGAATTTAAGTCGTGTATATGTACTGTTTCGCCGGGTGCGTTGAATTTTGATGGGGCTGTCCCTGTCTCATGCCAATGCACCGTTGATGATGTGGAGATCAAAAATGTCAAGAGGTAAGAGGTTATTGCCCGGTTTTCTCTTGTTGGCGGTTCTTATTTTGCCTTCTCAAGCTTATAGTGCTTGTAGTGAAGGGTTTATAGACATGATAAACGATATTAATTGGACGGGGGTGTATCCTATCCGCATGGGAGCACAAACAATATCACCTTCGTTCCCGGAAGACGAAAGCTTGGTAAACGAAATATTATGCAAGTGCAAAGATGGAGATGAGGAACGAATCGGGATCACTATTGGCTATCGCAGTCCCGCCCGAATGATTGATGTCGTAAAAGACCCTTTTTGCCTAAATGCCCTTGGAATTGAGCTTCAAGACCACGATATTTGGGGAGGCGGCGGGACATTGGGGCAACAAGGAAAAGGTGGAGATAATAGTTATTTTGGTCAAGCGCATCTTTATATCTTTCCTGTTTGGTATATTTTGGAAATAATGACCGATTTTGTTTGCGAAAGTCCTGGTTCTTTGGACATAGGTTATTTGACTGAATTTGATGTGCTTTGGAATGACGATATGATGGCGAACATCCTAAGTCCGGAGAGTATGCTTTTCCAGAATCCGATTGCTCATTTTTCTTGCATCCCTGACAGTATCGCGTCTTCTGCAGGATACCCAATGGATACCCTATTTTGGTGTAATGGCGCATGGGGCGGTGTGTATCCCATTGGCGGCACTTCTCAGGCCAGTACGCAGATAGAAGCTTCTGCCGGAGTAGCCAGTAAATTTTTATACAAGTTGCATCGAGAATTGATAGCCTGGGGGACCAAAGGCGAGGCGGCATTGTGTGGGAAATATGTCCTTCCCGTCTGGCAGAAATCCCAATATCGTTTTCAAATTTTAAAACCCAATGCGGGGGATATGCTTTTTCCAGTTGGCCGGACCAGCTTGATTTGGGGAATGGGAAAATCGAGCGTTAGCCCGGACCCGGATCAGGCGGCTGACAATTATACTTACCTGCTATGGAGATATAGGGATTGTTGTGCGTTTTAAAAGCTGTGTATTTTAAAAAAGGATTTTTAAATATGAAAAGAAAAAAAGAGATTTGGAGTCTTGAAAAAGAATTGCCGGACGAAGAGGTTGGGAAAAAACCGGAACTTGGCTCTTTGCTTGATCTGGTAGGCGAAGAGGAAAAAATCTATGCTATTATTAGCGGATTATATAATGGAAACACCTGGACGATAGCTTTAACTGATTCAAGAATAATCTTGTTGGATTACAATATTTTCAGACAATTACAAAGGGAGTATTTTTCTGTAAAAGAAATCAAATCAATTTCGACTTCATTTTCCATAATGTTCGGGACTATAATCTTGGAAATGAAAGATGGAAATAAGGTCCAATTTGAAAATGTGTGTAAAAAATCGTTGCCTGTATTTAAAAACAAATTAAATGTAATTTTGGAAAGTCAAAACAAAAAACCAGTAATAAAGGTAAGGAGTGAAGAGAGTAGGCAGACTTTAGCTCAGAAGATGCAGAAATTAGCTTCCTTGATGAATCAAGGTCATATTTCATACCATGAGTATAAAATGCGGAGACATTTTTTGCTTGAAGCGCATGAGTAGGCTGACGAGGTTAAAACGACGTAAAAAAGGCGGCTATATAAAGTCGCCTTTTTTTTGCGTCTGTTACAATAAAGATGTTTGTTTTAATTCCCTTAAACGCTCTTTCAGGGTAGTATTCCTTTGTATCGGTTTATCGTTTTTGACTGCTATTGATAAAGCCTTTTTTTCGCCAACCAAATAGCAAGTTCGTTTTGCTCTCGTTATAGCGGTGTAAAGCAGATTTCTTTGCAACATCATAAACTGAGAACAAACAACGGGCATAATGATTATGGGAAATTCTGACCCCTGGGCTTTGTGAATCGTTGTTGCATACGACAAGGTGAGTTCTTCAAATTCACTCAGGCCATAAGTAATATAGCAATCATCCATATTTGCGCTTTTTCCGGGAAAAAACAAAGTCGCTAATTGCCCTGCTTTGCTGTACTCTACAATATATGCTTGATCTCCATTATATACTTCTTTTTCATAGTTATTTTTAAGTTGCATAACCCTATCGCCAACCCAATATTCCGTTTTTCCATATCTGAATTTCACAATTTCTTTATTCTCTGCAATGGAGAGGTTTAGTCTCTTTTGCAATAGATTGTTTAATTCCAAAACTCCCGCAGGTGTTTTGTAGGTCGGTGAAAGTATTTGAATATTGTTGGCACTTTCTCCCTGGTCCAGTAAGTTCTGAACTAAATTATCAATATATTTTTTAGTTCTGGTTGAAATTTCATTGGAATTTTCGCCCATCATGCTTTTCCAGAAAAAATCGTTGGCTGTGATCATGTTCATGGCTTTTAGATTCCCTGAATTGACCGCATGGGCATTACGGGCGATCCACGATCCTTCATCTTGCCTGTAAATTTTTTCGAGTTTGATAAACGGAATAGTTTGGCTCTTGATCAAGTCGTTTAGCACATTCCCGCCCCCAACGGACGGGAGTTGGTGTATATCTCCTATAAAAATTATTCGTGCATCTGATTTTATTGCTGAGAGCAAGGCCCGGAAAAGAAAAATGTCCAGCATGGAACTTTCATCACAAATTATAGCATCTTGTTCCAGCGGATTCTTTTTATCTTTTCGGAATCCGACTTGGGGGTTGAACTCAAGAAGCCTGTGAATGGTTTTGGCCGGGATACCCGTATTCTCTTCCATTTTTTTCGCCGCTCGCCCTGTGGGGGCAACCAGGGCCGGATAGCCAATAATCTTGGTCTGTGAAGCAATCTGAAGAATGGCATCGAGGATCGTGGTCTTTCCGGTTCCAGGGCCACCTGTAATAATGCTGATTTTATTCTCAAGCGAACTTTTTATGGCTTCTTGTTGAATCTCGTCAAAAGCCAAGTTGTTATTGGCTTCAAATTCTAAAATAAGATTTTGGAAGTCAAAAATTTGAGAATCACATTTATGATTTAAAACCCGCATCATGTTTTTAGCGGCTACTGTCTCAGCCCTGTGAACCTTGTCCAAAAAGACATTCTCCCGTTCACGGACAAGAAGTTGATCTCCTATTAATATGGATATGGCATTATTTAAGAGTTTTTTACTCTTTTCTGCCGGAGTGCTTTGTTCATCAGAAAAAATGAGTTTGTAGGTTTCATCAATCAACTTTTTTTCCGGGACAAAGCAATGGCCCTGCTTGCTTAAAGCCTCATCCAACTGAAAAATAATAGCCGCTTTCAAGCGTTCAAAGTCCAGGTCGTTGATGCCTACCTTTTTGGCTATGGAATCGGCCATCTGGAAACCTACGCCGTGTAAAATGGTCAGCATATAAGGGTTCTTGGATATGGCTTCTACGGCCATTTCAGCGTTATCCCATGTCTTTAGTATCTTTTGAATAGTGCTTGGCCCTATGCACCATTTTTGGAGTTGGACAAGAGACTTCCGATCACCATAATATTTCTGCCACGCGGCCTTGATTTTTTTGACCGTCTGGTTGCCGATCCCTTTTACTTCGGTCAGTCTATCAGGCTCTTCGGAAAAGATATATTCTGTATCATCCCCAAAATGCTCGACCACCCTATCTGCAATCGAAGGCCCGATCCCGGTAATAAATCCAGAGGCCAAAAACTCTTTTATGGAGTCCTGGTCAAACTCTAAAAATTCAAAATTCTCAACTTGAATTTGTTGTCCATACTTCGGGTGTTTGACCCATTTTCCGGTTATGGAAAGACGAGTCTTTTCCGGTATTTCTCCGAGGTATCCTTTGGCTACAAAAGAAGGGTGCTGTCCATCTAGGCTGGACCCGGAGAAAATATTAAATCCATTTTCCGAATTTACATAAATAATCCGGTTTACTTCCACTTCCATATTACAATCGGGCATATCGCCTTCCTGGTTCGTTTGTAATGAAATTCGGATTACAGCGGCAGTCCGTTGGAATCCTTTTCCTCAGTCCCTTTTTCCTTGCTATCTTCGGCTACGGGATTATCGGGTTCTTTCCCTTCTTCGGTAAACACTTGAGCGGGGTCAAACTTCTTAAAGGTGGCAAACTTCTCACCCTTGGAATTTGTCTCTGTCTTGACAATGACCATATCGCCGGAATCAAGCCCAAGGTTTTGTTTAAGCCATTTCCTTGTGAAGTTGATTGATCCTGTACTACCAAGCTTTTTGATTTCGTATTCCATTTTAACATCCTCCTTAAATTTGATGAAAGTTAATTTAGGATATTTATAATGCAAAATAGCATGCTTGGCAAGAAGTCTTTTAATAATGACGCAATCTAAATTAAAGAAGTAATAAATAAGCGCAAAACACACCTTCAAGACATAGCTTGCCAAATTAGTCTTATTTGTAGTAAGATATATTTATACATTGCGCTTATAACCTTTAAACTTAATATTATTAAGAATATGGTTAATATGAATAATAAAGCTAAAAAAGCCAAAATCGTAAGATTTTTTCCGGGTTCAGGAAAATTACCCTTTTCCTGAATTATACCCATTTTCCGGTAACTGAAAAAAATCGTTGTATAGATAGGGCTAAAAACAAGAAGCGTGGATACTTAAAAAAGCGAGGAATGGATATGATGCCCGAAACCATGTTGGATAGGATTGCAGGTCATGGCTCCATCGCCCAAAAGAGCTTTGGGCTTGATAAGAAGAAACTCATGGGGTTGTTTGATGAAATGTTGAGTATGCCATACCAGGATTTTCTTGTTCAACATGGCGAATTAAATAATCTTGAAAAAACGATCCTTTTGCACCTGAGCCATATCCACAATGATTCGCATAAGACCATTAAATTGTATTGTAGCGTTTTGGTTGATTTTTTCAATTACGCAGGTTTGTCTCCCGAAATGATAACCTTCGCCAGTATCAATGATTTTATCAATCAGCTTAAAAACAAAAAGTTGGCCCCGAATACCATAAATCATAAAATTGCAGTTATAAAATCGTTTTTCAGTTTTTGTCATAAAACCGGGATGCTCCCGGCCAACCCCACCGCCACTATCAAGCCAGTTAAGGGAGGTGGGAACAAGTTCCAGTATAAAATCCTGTCCTTGGACGAGATTAAAAGGCTTTGTGATTATTGCCGCAAAAATGTCTCCATACGGGATTACATGATCATTAGAATGATCTGCTTGACCGGGATCAGGACTGTAGAGCTTGTAAATGCCCGGTACGATCATTTCTTCCAAAATGTGCAGGGAAGTTGGTTTTTGACCGTGTATGGCAAGGGAAGCAAGCAGAGGGACGTTTATATTCCCCAGGCTCTAATGGATGAGATGATGATTATGCGGGAGTTTTATCTGAATATCCCGCCCTATGAGTACCTAAAGGAATTTGCTTTGCCTGTCTTTGTTGGACGGGAGCAGGGCTTGAATAAGCCGCTAACAGACAGTTCTATTTATAAAATCGTAAGCGGATTGGGCCAAAAAGTTTTGAAGAAAAATATAAGCCCGCATTGGCTTAGACACAGTTTTGCCACTCATGCCCGGATGAAACGGGAAAATGGCAAGCCTGCAAGCCTGGAAGCCTTGCAAGCTCAACTAGGGCATCAAAGTATCAATACAACGATGAAGTATGACCATAGCGCACATCTTAGTGAACCAGCGGGTTGTGCGGTAGAAGAAATAATGGGAGCGGAGGACAAAAAATAAAAAATAGAATTATAATTTTAAACTATGGGTTAGGCGGTTAGGGTTGGCTGGATTTTTGTCTGTTAAAATTTAATTTAATTTTTGGCGGTATCTTTTATGAAAAAGAAAAAAACAATTCTCTTGTCCTTTATGATTATTGCTATATCTTGTGCCTTTTCATTCAATATATCTTCTGCGGATGAAGCATACAGGTATGTTTCCCCTATCGAAGTTGTTGAATATATCGAGTTAAACGAACCTTTGTGCTTGCTAGACGTTCAAAGCAAAAATGAATTTGAGAAGCATCATATAGTTGGCAGTACCCCTACTTATGCTTACCCGGTTGCAACAAGGCCAGATAAGCAAAAACTTGACGTTGCAGTTGACGAAATAAAAGATAAAAAATTCCCTATAGTCCTAATCTGTCCTCGGGGCGGCGGGGCCGCACGCAGAAGTTATGATTATCTTAAAAGTGTAGGTATTAGGGAGGAAAGATTATTTATTTTATGGGGCGGTATTGAGGGGTGGAATTATACAAGATATTTTGAATCGGCTGAAGAAAAAAACAAGACTATATCATCATTCGATTCCTGGATAATCTCAAAACGGTAAAAAGGTTATGCAAAAAATATCAATAAAAGACATGACTCTTGAAGAGAAGTATGTCGCTTACAAAAAAATGGAAATCCAGCGTATTGCTGAAAAGGAAAAAACTTTGTCCTTAAAAAGACAAAAATGGCAGAGGTCTTTTGTGTTCTTTGAAAAAATAAAAAGAAAGATTATGGGTAAGATATGCTGAAAGAGTTTTTTGTGTTGGGAGGATTGTTGTTTGTGGAATGTGGGTTTTTGGCTTTGGAGACGTATTTATGCGTTAATTTTCTATAAGAAAAAGCCATAGTTTTTCAAAAAGCCCGGATTTAACTCCGGGCTTTTTCAGTTATTAGGCTCCATATCTATAATGATACAATATAGTTTTTATTTGAGAATAATTTGTTGCCTTAATGGATTCTTAAAAGGTTCATCTAAATTAAAATTCTTTTTAAAATAAAAAACTAATGGTGTTCGCTAAAAACATTTTTCCACTTCCTCATAAATTTTTTTTGCCGAAATATATTCTTCCAACCCAAAACCAGACAAACCGGGAGAAATATTAAAGTCCACAGCATACAAGCTGGAATTAAAAGGGATATAATCTATCGCCAACAAAGGATACTCTCCAAAAAAATTAATTTCTTTATGAGTAGCCTTATTTTTGCTTAATATTGAAATCCTCACATCCCCAACATTTGATTGCCAATTATCACTTTTATAGTCGATCCAGAAAACAGTTTCACCGATTTTCAACCATCTAAGACTATGCCCGGATGAACCCGAAATATATTGTGAAGCATAAAAATTTTTGTATTGCTCAAGTCCATCTTTCAATGAACAAAGAATTTTATTTTGTCCACGATGAGAAAATTCATCAAGATAAACAACAATTCTGTCTTCCAGATTTAGTTCTTTTGACAAACTGTTAATTATACCATGTTTGGGAGTCAAAAAACCTTTTTTCTCAAAAAGACAAAACATTTCCGATCTGGACATTCCAGCATAGGAATACCTTTCAAATTCACAATCTCCCTTCTGCCAAGACCCGGCAAACCAATGATCGTAGAAATCCCTGAAATCTGATTTTAATTTAATATTCATAAAACTATATCTACCAAAATTATCATCTTGAAATAATGCCATCATCCCGTAATTTAGAAATAACTTTTCTGGTAAACTGCTATACAAGCAGTTCACCAGGGTTATTGCCTTGGACTTTTTATTATTGAAGGAGTGTTTTTTTCTTGCCGAAGGAGGTATGTTGGTAAATTCGTTATACTTTTGTCTAAAAAGTCCAATATCGTTTTTTTTAAATACTCCCCCCCTATTTTGCCATTCTCATCAGGTTTAACATAGCATACTGGCGTTACTATTTCACGCAAACCAAGCAAGGCAAGCAGAGTCAAAGCTGAATAATATGCTGATCCCTGGCGGCCTGAAAAATGACTGTTAAAACTAGCTCCGGTAAAAACTAATTCTTTGCGATCCCAATTTACGAAGAGAAAACCTGTTTGATCCAGGGCCGTTTCAATTTCTAAAATACAAATTTCATAATTCCAATTTTTAATTATCTCATCCCGGAAGATCACCAACGATTTTTCTGGATCGCCCCAGGCTTCTTCATTCCATTTTTTAATATATAAATTTTTAGTTTGTTTGTGGCTCATCTTATAACTTCTTGAACTTAATTCAGGCTCCAGCCTTCTAGGGGGTAGCGATACGGGATAGTTTTTGCCTTGCGATAGAAACCAGGTCTTTCAAGTATTTTTCCCTCTTTCGTCCATGCTGTGCAGATAAATTGCTTTTCCCCCCACGAATCATCCGGTAAAAGCATCCATTGGTTTGTCCCGGTTAAAATCCCGAATGGTGTTTCTGAGTAATCTTCAAACATAATGTCCATGCCTGTTTGATTGTATTCAGGGATAATCCCTTTGGTAAACACGACTATTTTAGCAGTTTGCATCTCGGGAATTATTGATTTTTCGGATATGCCAGGAACTAAAATTCTAATGGCCCTAGCGTTTGGTGAGAAAAATAAAACCCCCTCTTTAGCTTGGCGGGACTCAAAGTAATTTGTTTCTATAATGTCTGGCCCCTTATTTTTAAACTCAAAATGTGTGTCGGGATTTTTAACTGTGAGAATGTCGCCTACGGCTTTTTTCCTATCCATTTTTAATCGCCTCCATAAATGTTTTTAAGCCAATGCGATTTTAAGTATTGTCTGGATACTTTTTTACTTGGCGAGTTTTTACATATTTCTTGTTTATCTTTATCCGATAGACTATCTAGCCACTCCAAAAATGCCGCTTCTTTTCCCGCTTCCTGTTTTTTGCGTTTTTCTTCAATAATGCGTTCCGCTTCTTCCCTTGCCGTTTGCTCTGCTTGACGCTCAGGGGAAACATAACCGTTGGGAGGTGTATATGTCCCATCTTTGGCTAAACAGCGGAACAGATATGAATTTGGATTTTGGACCTTTTGTCCGTGCTTATCAAGCATCAGTCCATTTTCAAGGGCATATTCAGCGGCATCCAGGGATTGAAAAACGAAATTAGGTTGCTTGTTTTTTTTATCCAGACACTCGATGACTTGTTTGATCTGGCTTGTCGAAAACCCAGCATCGTATAAGTGAGGCCAGAAAAATTTTATGTCTTGATCGGTCAAGTCCAGCAATTTCTTTTTGGCAATCTCAATTTCTGCCCCCCCACCTTCCTTTTTTTTAGATAGAGAGATATTTTCTCTATCTATCTTAATAGAGGGGTTTTGAACTGTTCGGTTGAACTGTTCAGGGGGTGTGTTCATGTGGTGTGTTCGGTTAATATGTTCAATATTTTTTAAAAGCTGGATTTTTAACCCTTGAATATTGTCCGGACCGCAGTATTTGGATTTACTTATCAGTTCTAATTTTTCAAATTTACGAAGGATGTGTCTCAAAGTTTGAACAGGGATATTTAGCGTTTTTTCTAAATAATTATAAGAAGTTATTATTTGAGGGTTATTTAGTAAAAAGCCATAAACTATTTGTTGATTTTTGGTAAAACGTGTTATGGGAAAGTTATTTATTAGTTTTTTAAAGTTTTCTGGTCCCTCGTCTTTAGGTGTGTTCAACCCCCCTGTTCGTTTGGTATGTTCAAGGGATGTGTTCAAGCTGTGTGTTCGTCTGAACTGTTCGTCTGAACTGTTTGGCTGGCTGGACTGTTCATTTGAACAGTTCACTTGGACGGTTTGATTGAACAGTTCAAAAGGTATGTTTAAATCGTGTGTTCGTTTAGTGCGTTCAGGGGGTATGTTCAAAAAGTATGTTCGGTTAGCGGCTATTTCCCCTTGTTTATTCCTTGTTTCATGCCACCTTTGAAGTTTTTTGGGTGTGTTCAAAAAGACTGTTCGATTAGTATGTTCAAACGGTGGGTTCATACCGTCAGTTCGTTTGGTCTGTTCGGGAGATGTCTTATTCTGAATTTTTAGGACACGCTCAGAAGATTCTTTCAATTCTTTAACCCGAGTCTCGGATTCTTCTGCTTGCCTGATTTTATCCATGAGTGAGGCTCGTTTAGCCATAACTGCAATCCTGTTATTGCTCTAAGTTGTCGTCCAAAATTAAAGCAACTTCTTTCGCCAAAGCTCTGTATGAAGAAGCCCCGGAACTTCGGGGGGCATATCGCAAAATAGTTTTTCTCAAGTATTCAGCTTGTTCAAACTGTGTGCTTATGCCAATTTTCGTAGAAAACATCCGGTCTGGACCGAAATTCTTTTCTAGCTGGTCTATAATGATTTTAGACATTGCCGTGCGCTTATCGACTACGTTCACAAGCAATCTCAAAAATTTCAGATTTGGGTTGCCCGTTTCCTGAATTTCATCAATGAATTTGATGGCTTTAACAAGTCCTTCCAGGGAAAAAGCTGATCCGCAAAGAGTAGGCACAATCCCAAAGTCTGCGGCATAAAGCGAATTTAAAACAAAAAAGCCCAGGTTGGGTGGACAATCAATAATTGTGTAATCAAAATTCTCGTTTACATATTCTCTGAGCTTGTTTTTTAGGAGATAATAATTTTGGGGCAAATCTTTGGAAAGATCGAACTCCAAAGCCGCTGTTTCCTCAACATTTGGTAAGCAAGAAAGGTTGGTATAAGAAGTGGGGTAAATTGCTCGGCCAGGATCGTCTATGTCTCCCTGAAGCAACTCATATAAGCTATCTGTAATCAAATCTGGACGAAGCAGGAGACTTGTAGCGTTGCTTTGACTATCCGAATCAACAACCAGAACTTTTCTTTTTTTGTTCGCTAGGGCATGGGCTAAATTCACGGTCATTGTCGTTTTACCTACCCCGCCTTTATTATTTATCGAGGCTATAATTTTTCCACGCATACTACCCCCTTTTAATTGGAATGATTAAATTGGTTAGTAGATACACCAAGAAAATCAGAATATGCAAGCAAAAAATTGTCGTTTAGATGTTTTTATGGCTTTTTAACTGGCTACATTATCTCCCACAAAAAAAACCTGGTCCGAAGACCAGGGGAAAAGAAAATAAAAATCAAAAACTTATTTTTTTTTGGGATCATCACCTAAATATTTAACATGACCTTGTAACGCTTGTTGCCAATAGTTTTTTCCGAGGTTCCAATCCACGTTGCGTTTACGACAATTATTTTATCTTCTTTATATCCTGATTCTTTCCTTAATCTGCGAAAATGCCTTCTGCGCTCATGGGGAACAGGAGAATTGCGCTTTTTATCAGACTGCGGATGTTCTATTTGCATAGTTTCTCGAATCTCTTTAGGACTTAAAATTGAAAATATGGGACGGGAATTAGAACGTGGAATTTTCTTTCCTTTTTTTTGGGGGGCTGTAGGAGAAGTCTTTAAAATAAATTTGTTGGACGTATAGATACATCCTAATTCTTCTATTGCACAGGAAGCATTGCGGGAGGTATTTTTAGCCATTTCGACTTCAGGTGTGTTCTGGTTCATGTCAATAGGGGTGTTAAGGGTTACAGCCATAGTAAAGTGCTTTTTTTGCTTTGATAGTCCAGCTTCATAAATACCGCCATATAACTCGTATTTCCCGCTATCAAAATGCACTTTTTCATGTCTTAACTCACCGATTGTTAAGCTCTCTAATTTTTCCTGAATAATAATATCCAAGAAATTTGAACTTTGAAAGTCTATATTGTCTTTATATCGGTAATCATAGTGCTCATGGGTTTTCCCGTACTTGTATGTACTAAAATCTATCACATACCTAAAATCGGAAATACCAAGTTGGTTTTCTTTTTGATCAATTAAAATTATTAAGCTGGTCTTGTCTTCAATAGCGGTTATGGGGTAGGGCAGGTGAAACAAATCCCAATCCATTTCTTTGAAATTAAATTGGGCTGTTATTTCGTGTGGGATATAAGGAAGATAAAACAGTTTTGCTTCCCTGGCTATTTCTTTTAAATCTAGCTTTTTAAAATGATGCCCGTATTTTTCTACAAACCCGCAAAATTTATCAAAAATCATTGCTTAACCCTTTTGAAATTTTTGGATTTCAAAATTTATTTTATTAGCATCGTGTTCCCGGCCACCGGAGGCGTCTAAAATAATTCTTGCCCAATCGACCAGGGCATACTTTTGAAGATCAGGAAGGTTCGCTACTTTGCTTAATAGCGGATGAAGCTCAACTTCCCATTCTTGATCCTTCTTTTCTGTGATACAGGCGTTCTCGATTGCGTCATAAAGGCCAGAATCAAGCCAAAATCGCCCCTCTCTGCCCCTCTGAATTTCTGTGGTGTTGAATACGTCAAGAATCAGCTTAATTTCGTTCTGAGTGAAAATATGACGGTTTTTTCGCATTGCATGTTCTAAGATCAAAAACAAACTTTCCAGTTCATAGGTTAAAGCCTGAGAAAGTGATTGTACGGATGATCGAGGATTGCGACAAGAAAGCGTTTCGACAAGCTCTTGCGAAAGATTAAAACATTTTTTTGACATAGGTTACAGGCCAATCCATTTAAGCAATTTATCCCATTCTTCAACAGTTCTATCCAAAACAAAGCCGCATGTATCCTTGAAAGATTTAGCCATAACTTCCCAAATATCAATATCAGGAGAAGTTGGTTCGTTTACCATTGCAACCAAGATTGCAACAAAACCGATAAAAAAGATTGTTAAAAAAATACCTCTAATGATAATTGCAAATTCATCACGTTGAGGAAGAGACTCAAGCCTCAATTCCCATTCTTCTTCTGGACTTAAATTCATTTTACCCTCCCATTTCTTTTTTTACTTTTGGTCCAACAATATGTGTGTCGATTCTGTATCCCTTCCATGCCAAACTACTGAGTAATCTTTCAAGTTCAGCAGGGACTTCTTGCTCAAAAAAATCAAAAAGTTCTTGAAAATATTGTCCCTCTATTATTGCCTGATCCGTCCCGACAATCCGAATTTGAGACTTGCATACAGGACAATGCTGATAAACGCCCATTAGCACAGAAGAGCAGTCATCACAAAAAGAAAAAGTCTTAATTCTGCATACAGAGCTTTTGGTTTCCTGTTGGAATTTTTGGATTGCAAGTCCAAGGTCATCAGATACATCCTGAAAATAGGTTGGGTCTTTCTCCAGCAACCCTTTATCCACCTTTCCCTTTATTTGTTTCAGTAGGCCGATAAAGTTTTTCAACATGAAAAGTATTTTATTCTTCTCGTTACTCAATTTTGACCTCCAAATATTATTAAATAAATGAAAAACAATATATATAGAAGAATCACGAAGAAAGAAGCAGGGTACGCAAAACCCTCTTTGTGGCCGTTTTTTACTGACCCCTCCGGTCTGCACTCGATAACAACATCCCCTTTAGACAAATCAACTTCCACACCATCCGGGATAAACTCACCAGCAAAGGCGTAACCATTTTTGCAATCCTGATCAACAGCGGTAATCTTTTTAAACCAGCTTTTCCTATTTCCGCTTGTTGTTGTTGGGACCAACTTAGTTCTCATTTTGATACTCTCCTTTGTTTTGTTTATATCAAACAATGTATATAAGCACTATATTATAAAATGAGCGTATTGTCAATATAATTAAAAATATTTTGCAGTAGTATGATTATATAAAATAATTTTTATCTCGGAATTTTGAACATAAATTTATTACTACTGAAATAAAAAACAAAGACAGATAAGGAATTAACCCCCAAAGCATTATATACATATACTCTTGAAATTGAATATCAATATATCTTATGCCATCAGGATACAATCTCGAAAGACCGATAGAACCTAAAAAATAAAGAAAATACCAAGCCAAGTAAATCATTGGACTTATTGTTTTAAGATCAGCGTCAGAAGGAAACATGCAACTGGTAATACTTACATATAAATACCATAAAATTATCTTGTAGATTAAACTTATATTTTGAAAATGGTAGGGGGTCAAAAAATGATAAAAGATAAAGAAGGTAAATAAGGGGGAAATGGCAACTAAAGAAGTGCGAAATTGACCGCTCATGTCGTCAGGCATTAAATATCCTACTATGCCCTCCGGTTCGCTTTCGCCTCGGAGAAAATTATAAGGCTGAAACTGTATAATCTTGCCACCTAGCAAAATTACTGTAACCGCATGGGCTAATTCATGTATGACAATGCCCGGAACAAATAAAATACGGTAAAGAAGGCTGGTTGAAGGTAGTAATCGCCTGGAGTTTAAAAAGAAATAGATCAGCAGAACAAAAGTATAAAAGATGGAATGGGGCGTATGGGACAATATTTTATCAATAAGGTCCAGAAATCCCCAAATAATGCTTGGCATCTTTTAATCAAGATTTTTGTTATGGAAATGGCGCAATTTTCCAAATGCTATCTTTTTGGATACTTTAGAGAAAACATTGTTTTCATAAATCCACCATTCTCTATCTTGCCCTTCTATGTCATTCAGCCTCATCTCAAACACGGCCGAGTTCTTTTTTATCTCGAAATGCCATACATATTCAAATTTACCTTCTTCTGTTTCACTTTTCTTTTTAGGCGCAAAAAAATACCTTTTGGGGTTATCTGTTTTAGCATCAATATATAAACCTGCAACATACGCATGACCAGTATGGGTAGGGTCAAAATCCTTCAAATAAATATAAACGGGCAGGGAAGTAGCGGAGCTAACTTTTACTGGCACTTCAACTTCTCTGATTGACAATTCCTGCCCCACTTGTTTCATCAATCTTTGCAAGTCGGAGTTAGACATTCTGTTTAATTGTAATGTAATATCAGCTCCCGGAATTAAAACTTGGCCCATGATTTACTCCTTAATTTTTTAAATCTCGGTGATAGCCTTCAAGTAAATATGAAACATAAATTTCATTCAAAGTTTTATTTTCTTTTTTTGCTTTGTTCTTAATATGTTCTCTTAATTCAACAGGAATATTCCTCACCATAAATTGAAAACTATCCCGTTTGCCTTCCACCAATTCATCCAGGAATTGTTGTCTCTTGGCCTCAATAGTTTTTTTCAAATTTTTAGTTTCCAGTTCCTTGTATAGTTCCCGGATAACAAATACGCTTTCGCTACAGATAAGAAACGAAAGATTTTTTCCTATTGAAGTCATCAGGAAGGAAGCCATTTCTTCAGTATCGAACAAGTCATCATAAGGGATTTCATTGATCAAAAAAGCATCTAAATTCGCCTGATGGATTCCTTTCATCCCGATTTCTCTTTGCAGGGCTGACTGAGAGATAATTCGGGCAAGATAATTACGATCTGAAAAGTAATTTTTTAGATATTCAAGAAAATCTTTTTGCGGAGTATTATAAATAGTGATCCAGTTGGTTCTTTTTTTTGTATCGTCATAAAAAATTTGCAGGAAATATTTGGGTCTTTTTTTAAGCACTTGTGATCCTCCCTTTGATTTGTTTTTGTATATATCAATTTTCTCAAGCCTATTCAAATTACCCTATACTTTTTCCCTTCTTATTATATACAACGATTTTTTTTATGGGCCACAATAGCATCAGCTAACCACTTGGTTTGACAAATATTTAGTTGAGATGCGGAAAACTATGGACTCATTATCTGTGAGTACCCCTGTATTTTTTAGGTATTGTTGACTTTAAAAAAAATAATGTATATATAACTAATCAACAACGACATGAAAAACCAAAAGAGGTCGAACGGTGGGAGCAGGTAAACAATCAAATTCAAATATTGTTATTTCGTATCTGGCTAACAAAAACCTTGTGGAACTCACTCCGGGGCTTTGTTACTATCTTGATGAGGCGGGGATGGCTATTTATCATAATGGCATCTATATAGGTCATGTAAAAAGTAAAATTGGAAAGGACGTTAGCTTTTATTGTGATGATAATGCTAACCAATTTTTTGATAGTGCAATCAAGGCTCTGCATGAATTGTTAAGAGCTAAAGATATGACTATCCCGTATGAAACTCTTTAACGCCGGGAGGCAAAAATGGAAGATTATGTAAAGCAGGCATTGGAAATCGTAAAGGCCCAGGCTTCAGTTCGCAACATGACTGAAGAGGAAATCACTTCAATGGTTCAGTCCCTTGCAAACGGTATTCAGCAAGTAGCGGAGGGAACAACCGAACAGCCGAAGCAGGAACCCGCTGTGGACCCGAAGAAGGCAATCAGGGAAAAAAGTGTGATCTGCCTGGAGTGCGGCAAGTCCTTTAAGGTGCTCACCAAACGGCATCTTGCATCTCATGGCCTGACCCCGGAAGAGTACAAGGCAAAGTGGGGCTACAAAAAGAACGCCTCTCTGGTTGCCAAGTCCCTGGCAAGAGAGCGGCGAAAAAAAATGCAGGATATGAAATTGTGGGAAAAACGACGCAAGTAGTGAATTAATTCAGTGGTTTACTTGCTTTTCAGGGGTTGCATCTTTACAGGGTGCAGCCCCTTTTTAAATGTCAAAAGTTTAAAACTTGACTATCCGGGAATCCCCCAAAAAGAAATGATCCTATGTCATCAAAAGAAAAAATCTCAAATTCATAATTTTCTTTTTTCTCGCCTCTTTCGACGGTAGCTTTTGCTTTCATAGCTGTCGTGTCTATATTTAAAAATTTAATTTGTTTTTCATATTCTAAATCGACTTCTTCAAATAAAAATTTCATAATAATTTGCTTGGTCTGATCTATGTTTTTGGCATATTCCTGTCTCAATGAAAAATTGTCTGGTTTAACTAGAAATATTTTTTGAGCTTTGTTTTTGTTTTGTCTCGTTTCAATTTTCATATTGATTCCTCACGATATTCTGTTTTGCTTAAAATATACTAAAAAAAAGTCCGTCTGTCCAAGAGTGGAAAAATAGCACAAAAAAACCCGCAATGGAGTATGGCGTTGATCCATATTCCATTGCGGGTTAGGTTAATTTTTCAGACTTTTGCCTAACGCTTCGCTATTGTTCCGAATATATACAGAAGCAATGCTTACGAAAGTGTCTTCAGATATTTTCTGTGCTTGGAACTGTTCCGCTAAAATCTTAACGATTTTGGCTTTTGGCCGGGGAACATTTCTATATAACACACGCAAGTCGTTTAACATGCTTTCCGTGTCTTGATATGCCATCGGTAACTCCCCTTATTGAAGAACCTTTTTAATCTCTATTACGCTATCTAAGTGCTTATAGATATAGTCAATGGGCAATTCTTTTTTGAGCCAATCATCCACAACTATATGAATGTGTTCTTGACTTAGATTCTTTATGCTCTCGATTTCCACATTCAAGCCAGCCAAAGCGTTTACCACTCTGGTCGCTTCTATCCGTATTTTTTGTCGATTAATATAAGAATCGCTTATCTTGGCCTGGGTGATTTCTCTTTTCAGCTTGTGCATGATATTCTCTCCTTCTTTAGACTTGGCTAAATGAAAGTAAAAGGCAACACACACAAAAAAAACCCAAGCCTGATCCAAGAAAAATCCGGTTCCAATTTATGAAAGACATAACACCCTCCGTTAGTCTTCTGGTTTAAAAACATTTCCCCTTCCAAATAAAACGGCCAGCCCCGATCCCGGATGTGCTTTGGAGGCTTTTATACGTTTTGTTTTTATGTGGGCTAAAGACTGACCGCTTTAGCTGGAAGGGGAAATATAGAGGGTGTTATTAAAAAGCGTTTTATTCGCTAGTCATAATTGAATATGATTTCGCAGGGAAAACGCTAAAAAACCTAAGACTATAACTGAAGGAGGATGTTATGCCTTTATATTGCAACGACAATAGCCATTACGAGGGTAAACCCCGTAATAGAAAGGCCGAATACTTGGTTCCAGTTTATAAATGTCATTTTGATACTCCTTTTTGTTTGAAAAGGGAGCATCAAATATTATTACCCTGGAAGGGAGTTTGATGCTCCCTTTCGGGTATTTTCGGATTCTACAGGAAATAAGACATGGAACATCCCGCTTATCATAAGTAGGACTATTTCTTTACATGCCTTGACCCTTTCTTTTCTTTTCTTTTTATTTTCTTCTAGCTTCCTTTTTTTAGAAGCCAGACGAATGTTTTTATCTTTTATTTTTTTTGCTTTCGCAAATTCCCTTCCCATAATATTGCCTTCTTTAAGGAATTTCTTAAATTCCTTTTCCGGAGGCACGGGGTAAACATTATCCATTTTGACCTCTCTAAATAGCTTGAAGTTTGAAAGGACAATTCTTTACCAGTTCATCATCTGGAACCTTTACCGACTCAAAATTTCTTGTAAAAAAACAAGGCTCTTCTTGATCGGAAGGCTCCGAATAAAAAGGAACGTCCCTAACAAAATCTTCAAACTCTTCTTGAGAAGGCACGGAATAAATTTGCATGATACTCTCCTTTGTTTATTTGCAAGGGAGTATCAATATATTTCTCCCAACAAGGGAGTATGATACTCCCTTGCGGGATTAGAAAAAAAATTATTTATTAAGAAATTTCATTTTTGCCCAACCAATACTTTCATACCAATCACGATAATTTATGTCCCAATATCGGGGGACTAAAATGGTTAGTGAATTTTGTGATGTGAAAATTTGTATTTCAACATCGTTATATTTGCAAAATAGTTGGAATAGAGGTTTTTCTTCATATATTCTTTCGCAACGACGAAGAAGTTTGTCTATTTTTTTAGCTTTATTTTGAAATGATAGATTGTAAGCTAATTCTAGTACGTCATCATCAGAGCGAAACTGATGGTTAGTCATTTCGTAAATAGCTTTATAAAGAGAATTTACGATTTCGATTCTTTCCATTTGATACTCTCCCTTGTTTTTAATCTTATAATTTTCCATAAAAAAAGACCGAAACGGCTCATTGCCAGATCGGTCTTCAATTAAGGATGTTGTTAAGGATGTTTGCAAAATTAGACGCAAAAATCCATTTATAATAGTTACAGGACGTAATTATCCTGTTATCAAGTAGATTATTTACCAACGGGATGTTGGTTTACGATACGAAATACGAAGGGCAGGGCGGCATAAAGCCTCGACTTGTGCGTACTGTGCCTACTTAAAAAAAGTTCGTACCTGCACGGTACTCAAAGGCAACGCCAATCGTCTTCAATCCCTTTGAAAATAAACTCCCCGAAAATGTGGGAGAATAGAGGTGAGTTTCCAATTTGGAAACTCTAATAAAAGAACATGAGTATTTGGTAGGAAAAAAATGAGATTTTGTCAAGACGCTATCTAATTAGACAAAAAAACCCCTGGGGAAGGGCCAGGGGTTTTAGACAACTTATTGCTTTGCGTAGGTCGGTAGGTGTCGATCTTTGGAGGCCAGAATTTGACCAACAATCTTCAAAAGTCTTCTGTTTAAAATAGTTAGATTTTGACGCTGGATATTTTGTTGCTCTCTAATTTCATTTTGTCTTATCATTTTTTGGCATAATGGTAAGGGTTTTTCGTATTTCTCGAACTCCTGAATTATTAAATTTTCCTTATTATTAAGACAAACCCATTTTTCTGTTACCTTTTGAATGTCATTATAAATCTGTTCTAATTCCGATAAGGTTTTTTCGGAAATCATCAAAGGATTTGATTGGCTGATCAATGGAATGTCCTTTTAATGTTGCTTTATTGTTAAAAAAAAATAACTTGAAGTGTTAAACAAAAACAGTTTCATCTACATATTTTATTCAGGCACAACAGGCATTAAAACAGCTAAAGCTTCGCTATCAAATTCAACATTTTCATCACCAATTAGCGACACAGGCTTAGTCCCTTCGACTTGATTCAAAAAAATTTGGTCTGATTCAGAAAAAGTGGCTAAATATCTGTCTATGTCTTGAAGGTTTAAATAAAGGGTGTCTTGAACAACCCCATTGCTTTCAACAAATTCTATAGCTTGGCTTCCATCTGTACTGCTATAAAAAAGTTCGGCTCCATCAGGCGTGAACTCAAATTTAACGGGACCGATCTCTTCCCACCTATCAAGGCTCAATACTTCCAGGCGATATAGAGCACTTTCAAGGTCTTTTTTGTTCAAGCCGACCTGATTTTCCTTGTTATTATTTAATGAATCCAAAACTTCTTTGACACTTGGGAACTTGTTTGAATCTAGTGGCACAGCAAAAAAGTCCTGCATATTGAAGCGGAAAATTGCCTGTTTAGGGGTAACGGCCAGAGCCATTGTGAGGCTAGAGCACTCTTTGGCATAGTAGCTCAGGATTTGCCGCAAAGATTTGATATATTTTTTATGGATACAAAAATATTTTTTATCACCCAAGCTTTCAAACAGTTCGAGAAATTCGGGACTATGAAAACGATAATGAGTCATGCTGTTTGTAGCCGTTGCACACGCTTCAACTTGCTCACCTGATGCACCCAAATAAAGACATTCGGAAAACTGGCTTTCTTGATCTAAGCTAGGGGCAGTATAGGAAAGGAGGCTTTTAACCTGTTCAGGGAAAAGTGAGAAAAAATTGCCCTGGAAATTAGGGGTAACAAGGCCATAGCTTGGAGAAGCCTTGGGTAGTTTATACTTCTTGCGTTTTTGCTTAACGAAGAATCCTTCGTCCTTGTTTTCCAGAATCAATTCACCCGGTAAAAGTTTTGAAATGAGTTCTAAAAATTTCTTGGCATTAACCCCTATTATTTCATCTTTTTCTTGCACACCCTCTATAGAGGAACAGAAGACTTCTGTTGAGAACGTAATATCCATACCTAGTATTTTTAAGTCAACCTTATTTCGATTGTTTGACTCAATCCAAATATACTTTGTGAGTTCATCTTTCTTGTCTAACACATACTTGACTAAAGATAGCTTTTCCACCAAATGGCTTTTTTCCAACTGTGCCTTCAACATTTGATACTCTCCTTTGTTTTGTAAAGCGAAATGGCAATAATGCTTATATCAAACAAACAGCTTTTTGTCAATATAGTATTAGTAGTGTAAGCGCACTATAGATTGTTGTCTTTTAAAATTTGTTGAGTTTTAGATTCATTTTGTGGGAGTGTATCGGCTTGTGAAAGTTGGTCTATATAATTTAAAAAAATCTGAAATTCATTTCCAGTACAAATTTCATTCATCAACTTATTTAATCTTTCATTTCTTGATTTTATTTCGCTATTATACATATCCATTACGCTATCCATATTATTTTTCTTGAAATTCATTCGTCGGCCTTTTTACGTTATGATAAATTAGTGATTCAAAATATTTAATGCTCTGGTTCAAATTGTCGAATACTTCCTCTATACTATTAGCGGGTGGAATCTGAGGTAATTCATGGAGTTCAATGTTCTCCCGGTTGCGACCATAAAAATAAACCAATTCTCTTTCTATATTTTTAAGATATTCTACAAAATTGATGGTGCGTATCAAGTCACTTTGAAAATTGTATTTTGGCATAAAAACCTCTTACTTATTTTGTTTGCGCCATATCCAAGGGGCTTTAGGAGAGGCTTGGTTCCAGATATTTATTCTCTGCTTTCTTGCCCTTGCTTCTAACTCTTTCCATTTTTTGCAGATGTTTTCTGTGCAATACTTATCATATACCCAGGCAAGGCCGTTTCCAACCAGCTTTGCGTTCAAACTCCATTCCTGAGAATTATCTTCAAAGACGATTCCGATGGTCCTTCCGTATTTTCCTTTTCCCATTTCCCGGATCAGAACTTTTCGCCCCTTTAAGGGGGATAGGGCCGAAGTAGCGGCTTTACCATACCGCTGATTAGACGAGTAGCTTGGATCATATTCCGGGCAATCAATACCATAAAGTCTAATCCATGTTTTGCGCTGGCTATCGGGGTAAATGACCTTGATTGTGTCTCCATCTTCAATATGTAAAACCCTAACTTGTTTTTTTGTGAGATTGGCCGACTCAGCATGATTCCCATGCTTGTTGTATAAAAAAAATCCCGGAAAAAAAGGTCAAAAAAAAACCCGGCTTAATGCCGGGTTAAGTTAATCCTGGTTGATCCCCAACCAGGAAGGGGGGCAGGGACAAACCCGTTATCCCCTTCCTGGGCTAGGGAAAAAACTATTT
>Ga0182238_1000116_pt1 | contig 26575 bp, 35 predicted proteins | sample hydfrates6_PW_90_FD_132439 | JGI IMG/M metagenome (GOLD analysis project Ga0182238, IMG submission 132439) | Subsurface microbial communities from deep shales in Texas, USA - hydraulic fracturing test 6_PW_90 | ecosystem: Environmental > Aquatic > Deep subsurface > Shale gas/oil reservoir >... | reverse complement strand
GCTCTTGTGGTACACATGGCTTAAAAAAGGCCTTGTAATTGCACTTGCAGTTCTACAAATATTCTATTAGTGATATCTGACTCTATCATCCAACTGAAGGAAAGGGAAGTAATTGTTCTTTTTGTGATTTAGCCAATACCAGAAAATCCATTCCAGAAGACGTTTTGAAAGTATAGTTGGATGTTGTGGTCATAAAGCCTTTATAATAACATTATATATATTTTTATGCTAGATTGATAAATGTAGCCGAGGTCCAGACAGCATTGCTAATCTAGTCCTGAATCCCGAGATTGCCCTGAGGCATGGTAATGTTGACTTTGATTTAGTTTAAAGTTTGAGCCCGTTTCAAAATTATAAATATTATCTTCCATAATGGTAGTATGGGGATAGAATGGAATTCAGAGAACTCTCTGATGAACAATGGAAGTTTATTATACCACATTTACCACCACAACCAATCGTCGGGAGGAAGAGAGTTGATGACCGTAAGGTCATCAATGGCATACTCTTTGTTCTGATAACTGGTTGTAGATGGGGAGATATGCCTGAAAGTTATGGTTCTTATGTGACTGCATGGAGAAGGCTAAAAAGGTGGTCAGAAGAAGCAATATGGGACGAGATAATGGAATCCCTTCGGGATTCCGCTTATCAGGATGGCAAATTCTCTATGGAAATTGTATATGTTGATAGCACTTTTGTCGAAACTAAAAAAGGGGAGAAGATTCAGCATACAACGGTCACAAGAAAAGGAATGGAGTAAAGATCCATGCTTGTGTAAGCTGTGAAGGATTTCCTTTAACAGTTCAAATATCTTATGGAAAAGACCATGTTAGAAAACATTTTATTTAAGTTATGGAAGATATCAGGATTAAGACTGGCAGAAGACCAAGAACAAGACCACAAGAAGTACTTGCGGATGCAGCTTACGATGATGTTGATATAAGACAACATTTAAGGTCTAGAGGAATACAAAGCAACATTCCGATAAATCCTAGAAACACTAAAACAAGAAAAAGAGGAAGACCTACAAGATTCAATCCCGAAACTTATGTTAAAAGAGGAACAATAGAACGATTCTTTGCATGGTTGAAAATGGAATTTAGAAAAATGGCAACCAGATATGAAAGGCTTAACATAGTGTTCAAAGGACTCTTAGATATTGCATGTTTTATGTTGTGTTGGAAAAGAGGATTCAGAGAAGTTGTGAAATAGGCTCATTATCACGAAATACCGGATGTGTTAAGAGTACATTCATTGAACTTGATTTTATCTCTTTTATTATTGTATCAAAACCCATCACAATTCCAATAATTGGTGCAAAGCGACCTACAACCATTGCAACTCCTTTAAACTCCCTCATAACATCAGGCATTCCAAGAACAGTTAAAGTATATTCTACCTCCATTCCTTTTACATACGACCACGCAAGAATTACAAGTGTGAATGTAACTGCAAAAGACAGAAACACCGGACTTCTCAATAAAGCTCACAAGTAAAGGTAACTTATTAATAGATTTCAAATGTAAAAAGTGGAGTATGGGCTTTTTAGAATTAGCAAAGCAGCGTTGTACTACACGAGGATTTACAGGAGAAATGATAGACAAAAGTGATCTTGACAGAATTTTGTCTGCCGGTCGTGTAGCACCAACCGCTTGCAATCAGCAACCACAACGGATCATCGTTGTCCAAGAACCAGATAATATCCTCAAAATTCAAAAAGCATACCAAACTTTTGGTTCCCAATGTGTTCTTATTGTATGCCAGGATAAAAGAAATGCTTTGATAAGACCATTTGACGGAAAGTGTTCTGGTGATTTAGATATTGGTATTGTTTGTGATCATATGGTGCTGGCAGCAAGGGAATTGAATATTGGAAGTGTAATAGTTGGGCTATTCGACCCTAATATTATCAGAGAAGGTTTTAACATACCCGAATACATTGAACCTACTGTCTTACTCATTTTTGGCTATCCTGATGACGGATTTTTGGATGCTGACCGCCATATTACCGAACGGAAACCGCTTAGTGATACTATAATGTACGAGACCTATAACGGATAAAGCCACAATACTCTTGAAAAGTGAAATGATTTTTAAATTGGTGGGCAGAAATGAAGCAAGAATGGAATAACAGCAATGTTGTTTTTAGTTATCGTGCAGAAGCAGACTTAAATGATATAGCATCAATGCTTGCAAAACAGAATGTATGTGAATATCTCTTTTTCGGACCAAACAAAGAAGAAGATACATTAGCTTATTTTTCACCATTGATCAATTCGATTAATGAATCCTTAAAAAAGGGCAATGTGCCGGATATAATTGTATTTACTATCAGGGAAAAGGATTCAGGTGTGTTTATTGGTCAATGTGCATTGTTACCAATAGAATTCACAAATGGAAATTATCTTATCGGATATCAGATTGATGATACTCAATGGAGAAAAGGATATGGCAGTGCTGCTTGTGAGTTTCTGACATATTTTGCTTTTAATGTACTTGATGCATTCAAGATTACTGGAGATTGTACAGAAAGAAATGTTGCTTCTGAAAAAACAATGATTAAACCAGGTTTTCAGCCAGAGGGACGACAAAGAAAATATTGGCTAAATAATGGTAAATGGTATGATAGACTACTTTTTGGTTTAATCAATGAAGATATGTCTGAAGAGAAGATGGAAATATTGAGGAGTACATATAACTAAACTAGAACTCGAACCAAGGGGAAGTACATAAAAAATCAAATCTTTTCCAATCCACCAAGTAAAGGAAAAATGAATATGTGGAGATGGGTACCATATTCGATTAACTCTTTGGCGAAATTATTCACAAGAAAGAGCCATTAATTTGTTACTTCAAAATTAGCATAGTAGATCCTTTTATCATAATTTCCTGCACTTCTGAAATCCATAATCTCTTTACCTATTCTGTAATTACCATCAGGAAGCTCACCATATAACCATTCCCAATCAACTTCCCATTCTACAGTGTCATTCATTGGAATAATCCAAGCCTCAGATGTCCAGGCTCGTTCATATTCTGATGGTGTCATTTCTACAGGCAACCATTGTCCATTTATTGATTCTTCTAATAGAAAATAGCTACCAGTAAGTAATTCTCCAGTTGGTTCCCCACCTGACTGTTTACATACCAACGTCATTCCAGTAGGAGTAATTTCAGTTGCTTTTAATTGAATACCCCAAGTATCATCTATTTCTTCTTCAACGCATCCTGCAACTGCAAGAACGGTTAGTAATATTAGTAAGATTAATAGTTTCTTCATTTACGCCACCAATAACACAAGCAATATATACATATTTAATAAATTACACATATGCTATCTTTTTTTATTAAGTATATCAAATACAAAGAATATTTAACTATTATGATTCTAAATTGGACTAGATATAACTGTAGAAAGGTGGGTAAAGATGTTTTTGTTTGTTCCATTATACCCTAACAGAGGAATACGACAGCAAGAACGCCAACAAAGGGAAATAAAATATTGTCATAGGTGTTTTCATGAAGAAATATCTTTCAGATGAAGATTGTGACAAGCTATTAGATGTAGATAAGAGCAATAAAGAGCAGCGTATTACTGCTCTCATGATAGATCAAGGAATAACCTATCAGGAAGCAAAAAAGATAGTAGAAGATACTGATTCTTTGCTATCCTGAACCGCCAATTAAAGGAAAACAGAACGAAGAAGCCCCATAATTAAGGATTCATAGGCATTGGTTTTCGACATGTGTGGCCACCTGTTATTCCACTATAAGTGCGCACTGCATGTGATAAGTCAGTTGTTATTTGAAGAAATGCGTTGGTTGTGTCTAATAATCAAGTCAAGGTTTCCAGCAACAGACGTAGCAATTTTTCTAGCAAGATGATTCTGATAATGTTTGTAGGTGAAAAGACCTGTCATCTCATTGAATAAGCTAATGTTGCCCTGTATAAGCAACGGATAGTCATTTGTATCATCTAATGGTAATTCCACTGCTTTCATATTATCAAAGCCCTCTAAATCCAGATACTCAGTCTCGCCTGATGAGGAAAAACCAAAATAGACATCTACATCGGACTTTGAGTATATCGGAGTATACGAGAATGTTCCGACAGTACTTTTTACAAAAATAAATGGCGAGCCATAATCATCTTTCAATTCATCTGTGACTGTCACTGAAAAACCCTCCTTTTCCAGAGCATTGATTAACTCTCTTTCTACTATTGAATCAAATGTGTCATCCTGATGTACGTACAGGATTACGTCACCATCGAAAAAGCTCTCAATATTACCGGTAAAATTGGCACTAATGTCAGGGGATTTGTAACTAGCACTAGAACCGAATCCTAAATCCAGAAATACAAATGAGAATAAGACAAATGAAATTATTAAAAATGTTGTCATCTGTTTTTTGCTAAACTCCACTTCTTTACCTCTTTAATGAAGAATATAAAATATGATACTTAATATTTTGGATTGTGTGGTCTTGGTAACAACAATTCCATTTCCACCAAGTAAAGGCAATCACGGTTATGAACAAAGGTGAACTTTTACTCGCCGAATCTATCGCCCAGCAGATAATATAAAACAACTATTCTTGTTTACTAATCAAAAAAAATAGAAAAAGGAGGTGTGGATTTATGGTTGGAGGTAGAATGTTTTTAGTAAAACAATCTACATATATCACTGCGGTCTTAGCATATAAATATAACTGATAGTTCTAACATACGTTATCCATAACAATTATATAGACTATTGGAATCAATTCCTTAACCGCCAAGTAAAGGAAACTAAAATGCTCCTAATATTTTTTAGTTAAAAGCTAATAAAGGATATTTAGTCGACATTTATAAATACTAAATACGTCTAAGATTTTTAGGACAAAGTTAAAAAACATGTATAGTAATATTTCCTTAAATGATACATCTATATGAAACAAAGAAAAACAAAAAGCAGTCGGATATCTGGAGCTGTGGGGGCATTTCTCCTTATTTTAGTCCTCATGTTTTTCAGTAACAACTCAACAGGATTATCTCAGATTTGTTTCTGGATATTACTAGGCCCCATCATTTTCTTTATTATGTTGTTTACTCTTTTTTTCTCAAAAATAATAACTAAAGAGGAATATATGGAAGAAGAGAAATTAGAGCAAGTACTTGATTTAAAAAGCATTATAATTGGTTTTTTTATCTGGCTTATTATACTTGTAGCAACCTACTTATTAAATATCGAATTTAGCCAATTTACAAATGAAATTGGTGGTTTAGCAACTATGCTAGTAGTGATGACATACATGAGAAAGAAGTCTAATATTCCAATATTTTAATCATGATCCCCTAATCGCCAATTTAAGGAAATCTTTCAACAACAGTTTAAAAAAAGTTTATTTAATAATAAACAAAATTTGTTTTTTCACTTTCTAATAATGGCCTTGGAAAGAATCTTCCGGTTATGATGACTAATAGGAAACGTGGAGAGGTCACTGATTGCATACTCCCAGGGAGCCGGCCTTCAGGCCGGCTCCCTATGCCCCTTATACCGAAGGATTGCTCGACGTATGACTTCCTCGTTAACAAGTATAAATTGTTGAATTATATTGGTTTTAAGGGCAGCTCGAAAGTAAAAGCAGTTCCTTTTCCAAGTTCGCTCTCAAACCAAATTTTGCCCTGATGTAGCTCCACAAATTTCTTTATCAAAGAAAGCCCTAGTCCAGTCCCTTCATAGGAACGATTTGTAGATGAATCAAATTGCGTGAATGGTTGAAACATCTTTTTCTTATTCTCTTCAGATATTCCTATGCCAGTATCTTCAACGGTACATTGTAATATTCTATCAATAGTATGCGCAATAATAGTTATTGTCCCGTTAGCAGAGGTGAACTTGATAGCATTACTTATAAGGTTAAAGAGTATTTGTTTAAATCTCATTTTGTCAGCGCATATTTCACCAAGACATTCATCCACGATAAAATCTATGTCTATCTGTTTTTTGTCTGCAAGCGGGATTACAAGCTGTTTAATTTCAAAAATAGCACTGTATATATCAAATATTTCGTAATTAAGTTTCATTTTTCCGGCTTCAACCTTGGAGAGATCTAGTATATCGTTAATTAGAGATAACAGATGTTTGCCGCTTGTAGAGATGTGATTTAGATATACCCTCTGCTTATCGACTTTTCCTTCCCCACTTATCAGTATATCAGAAAAGCCTATAATCGAGTTAAGGGGAGTGCGCAGTTCATGGCTCATATTAGCAAGGAACTCGCTCTTAAAACGATTTGCATTTTCTGCATGATTTAAAGCTATTTCTAGCTCTTTTTCAACCAAAATACGTTCGTGAATTTCTTTTTCTAAAGCTTTTGACTTCTTATATGAAAGCACTCCAAGAATAAAGGCAAGATAAATTGCTAATGTCATCAACTCATCTATTTCCCATTTTTCATGTCTAGATGAAAATTCTGCTATCAACTCAAAAAAATCATAATGAGCGGAGGTGAATACTACTATTATAGAAGAGAAAAGTATAAACAAAATTTCTTTTTTTTTATATATCACTCTTATCATGCCCGTCACAAGAAAACCGCAAATATAAAAAATTAATGTCACTTAATATGATATGTTACTAGTAAATTCAATATTATTGATATGATGGCTGATGAATTATGATTGGGGAACAAACTTAAGATATTCTTCCTTGGTAGTCTCCGGATCAAATTCCAAATAATGATTAGTCAGGTCTTTTTATTCAGTGAATCTCCCCGAAGCCACTTAATACAAATCTTGTCCACTGATATTCATATTGTTTGCACTAAAACTTTTGAAAAAGCAATCGCAAGTTATGATTAATTACTTGAACTTGATTTCACTAAAGGAACTTGCATAAAATAAATAAAATGATATTCAGCCATCAGGTGGAAATATTGAAGATTTGGTCTCTGATATTAACAGCAAATATTCTCTTAGCGGAATCTAACCTTTTAAATTGTGAAAAGTCCTGTATCTTGCATGAAAGTAATTTTCTTATGCAAATGTCAGTAAAACCAAGTCTAGAAAGTTCTCCCCTGGTCCAGTATCCAATTGTTCCACAATATTGAACATTTTGGTATACTTCACACAAGAGTGCTTCATATTCGGGACAATCTCTTAAAAATTCCATTTTTTACTCACTCCCATTTATAATCAAGAGCTATAATTGCTCCATACCGTTTGAGCGCCAGGAACCCCCTCCTGACAGTAAACTCTATCACTGCATTTTTTTATTTAACTTAAACCGTTATTATATTCATTAAATTTATCCAAATAATATAGTTTGAAATTTTCAAATGGCGTATTCACAGAAAGCTATTGTGACCCACAAGGAAAAATAATCCTATAAAAATCAGTTAAACACCGCATAGGTAAAGCAACCACTTATGTGTACGTGCTGACAAGAACTCTTTACCTTTGGAAAAGGATGAAGAAACAAATACAAGGAAACCAAGATCTGCTACCCAGTGTCCGATGACAAAAGCAAGCACTGCAAATGCACCTAAAATATATTGCTGAATAATTATAGCACTTCCCGCTGTTAACCACCATAACAATAAAGTGGGATTTTGTACAGAGGTAACAATACCTGCATATACAGGGCCATGGTCGGTGCATCATTGGTATCAGCTCTTATCGTATCTCTGGTGGGGATCATAGGATTTGTAGGTCTGGTAGTCCCACATATAGTACGTAAGGTTATAGGCGGAAATGAAATGCTGTTGCTTCCTTTCTCATGCATACTTGGTGGTTTGCTTTTGCTTGCATCAGATACCGTGGCAAGGAATATAATTGCTCCAGAGGTTTTGCCTGTTGGTATCATAACTTCTTTCCTTGGTGCTCCGTTGTTTATATATCTGATTATAAAGGGGAGGGAATACTGGTGAAGATAAACATAGAAGGACTTGAATTCAGTTATAATGGTAGACCAACACTGAAAAACTTGAACTTGAAAGTCAATAAGGGAGAATTTCTTTCAATAATTGGACCAAATGGTTCTGGTAAGACCACATTTTTGAAATGCATAAACAGAATATTGAATCCAAAAAAAGGATCGATATTTATCGATAAGTATGATCTAAATAAGCTTCGCAGGGAAGATATTGCAAAACATATCGGATACATCCCACAGGCCGAAAGAGGAGCATTTCCTACATCGGTTTTTGACACTGTGCTTATGGGCAGAAAACCCCATATGAAATGGATTCCCAAGGAAAACGACCTGAAGATAGTTTCTGATGTTATTAAAATGATGGATTTAAGTGAGTTCTCTATGAAAAACATCAATGAACTGAGTGGCGGACAAAGGCAGAAGGTAATAATTGCAAGAGCCCTTGCACAACAGCCAAGGATACTTTTGCTGGATGAACCCACAAGTAGTCTTGACCTGAAACACCAGCTTGAAGTGCTTGACATAACCAGAAAACAGGCAGATAATGATGTTACTGTGATAATGTCGGTCCATGATCTCAATCTTGCAGCAAGGTATAGTGACAAGATACTTATGATGAAAGACGGGGAAATATTTCAGGGAGGTGGAATTGAGATTTTGACTCCAGAGAATATAGAACCGGTATATGGAGTTAGTGTGGATGTAAGATATGAATCAGATCAGATATGGATTCTGCCAAAAAAAGTAACATGTAAATAATATCTTGAGGTGTTTATAAATGGATGTCCAGTGTATAGGTATAGTAAAAGGCTCTTTCAAAGACCCTACAGACCCAGAAAAGATGCGCAAAGCAAACAGCATGATAGTTGTTAATGAAGAATTTGAGGACGGCTTGTACAAAATAGAAGAAAACAAGTACCTTCAAGTGGTTTTCTATTTTGACAAATCAGATGGATATGAATTGATAGCTGAAAGGCGGAAAGGAGGTCTTAGAGGTGTTTTTGCTTCAAGGGCTCCCGGGAGGCCAAGTCCAATTGGAGTTACTGCTGTGGAATTGATTGATAGAAAGGGAAGGGAATTAATGGTCAAGGGTCTTGATGCTCTCGACGATACTCCGGTGATCGATATAAAACCATATGTGCCTGTTTTTGATGACTTTTGCAAAACGTGATTTAAAACTATTGCTTTGTGTTTCTATTATTTAAGCTATTATGTGAAAAAGATAGAAATCCAAAGTGTTTGCTTGTTAGCGGAAACACAAAGGGGATGTTTAGTGTTTTTTTCCAGATCAAGTTTGTTGGTACAGAGTTAGCTGTATCAGGAAACTCACAGTTGTAGATTCACAGTTGCAAATATTCCATAAGGAATTCTCTTCAGCATCATCTAATGACCTTGGTTTTGTTGAAAGAGGAACTGAAGATTGATTACAAGAGTATTATTGAAATTGTTGAATTAATGATCCAGTTGAATAAAATTTGTGTCTTTTTACTACGATACTACTTTGATATCATTGCAATAATTCTTTGTCGTTTTTTAGATGGAGGAATCATGACTATTGGTATTTTTGGGCTTGTGGAGTTTGTTGCTGGTTCTGTTGCCAGTCTGCTTTCAGATAATCCAGAAATGCAAGCTCATATTTCTATTTTTGTTTATATTTTGGAAAGTTATAAGAATTTTTATCTTGATTTTGGATAAAAAGAAATAAGAAGGATTATTAATTCACTTTGGGCTGCGAACCACACAAAAAGCTCCCATTACAAAAATAAGATATATGGGACTAAATAAGGACGAATAATTTCCTCTCTTTACTCCCTTACATGTATTATCATAAAGATTATTTTCGTCTTCCCCAATGAAACATTCATCATTACTAGATATTGAATTAACAAAAACAGAATTATTGATACTTGATTCTTTGAACCTGATACCAACATTACTTAACTTTATGCTATTGTTCATTAATCCAAATAAACAGGCTAGTAAAAAAACTGGCAGGTACTTTGAAATCCTTTTATGACTTCCCAAAAACATCCCAATCGATGCAGCTAACACAGCAAAGCTCAGTATTGTTATGAATACGAAGTATTCTCCCAGATACAGATAATCCACTACTCCTAGCAGGATCCCAACAAAAAATAAAAACAGAGTAAAATACCCTTTTTTTCTCGAATTGTTATTTTCTATTGGCATTCCTTTCTGATACACTACAACTCATTTTCAATAATGGAATTTGGAACTTCCATTGATCTTGCGATTTTCAAAATCTCCTCCTCATCGAGGAATGCACTAATCGACATTCTTGCATTCCCTACATTCCATAGAAGCGTTCTGGACTTATCGTACTTTGTAGAGAAAACTCCTTCATTACCATTGATATCAACCCTTTCGCCCTTCTCAATGATTGTAATTGATACGTTTTCGATATCATAGAACTCTTCTGATATTATCATCGAGCCATTATTGCTTAAATATAAGAAACGCACTGATTCCTGAATATCTGGATCTTGAACTGAATTATTCAGTAACATAGCAGTTTGGAATTCATAACCCTCCGGTATATATGAAGGTACCAATAGATCTGACTGTGATTTTTGTTGCACTTCTTCCAAGGTCATCTGTACAGGCAAGGTGTCCTCAAAACTGCCAAGATCCTTGACCTGAGCACCTTCAGGAATTTCAAACTCGAATTCCTCATCCGAGATGCCGGTGTTCACTTTGAAATTGCGGTATTCTATGGTTGCCTTTGAAGGCTGATTTGCATCCTCATGAATCATTTCAATCTTCAACGGCATCCACGTCTCGACATCAACCCAGACCGTCATATTAACAGCGAGAACAGTATCACTAATATTTTTCTTTGGTTTGAGGTCTATCACATAAGTCTCTCTGTCATCTATTGTTTCAGTTCCTTCCATCGAAACAGAACTTTCATTCAGCATTTCAGCAATAAAAGTCGCATAGTCGTCAATTTTTGCTGCTCCATTTGTCTCTGGGGTCTCAAGAATCTGTACAATATTTGTCTTTGAATCATAAATCCACATTTTTTTGCCATTATATACTGTTACAGATCCTGCCTCTTCTTCTGGCTTTAACGTGATTGTTTTTGATTTATCCGGTTCCTTTTGGAATATTTCGTACTCTGTTTCCTGAACCTGATCTGCTACAGAAACCGTCATGTGGACTGTCGCGGAGTAATCTTCAATGTTGGCTTGTTTCTCCTGTAGTTTCTCTGCAATTTGTTCAGCCGTAAACTCATCATCAATACATCCTGATACAAAAAGACCTAATCCAATTATAAAGAATATCAACAATACTTTCTTTATCATATTTTCAATCCTATAGCACTTATACTTTTATTATATTTTTAATATTTCTTTAAAAAAAGATGTTTAAGTATTAAGGACTTTTGGCCGTATCATCCAACTAAAACTATCAGTCACTACTTATGATCAATTATCTATACCTAACTTGACCATAATCCAGTGAACTACGAATCCGAACAAAAAGAAAATCCACAATCCTATGTTGGTCAATAAAGGATCATTGAACACCGCACAGACATGTGGGGATATAGGTAACTCTGATTTTTTGTACACTAATCTATTTCAGAAAAATAAAAAATACCAAACTTCAAAAAAAGGGATATAACTAAGCTTTTTTTAATTCGTTTGATTTTAGCTTTAGCATTATCACTACATAAAAAATAATCAAAGCTGAAAATATGGAAACTTGCGTTTTTTCTTGGATTGCTGGAATAACCCCATTCATAAATAGTTTACTTGCTTCAGACCCTATAATGAAACCAACAGCCCATACAAGAGGTCTATAAGGATTGTCTATAATTCTTATAAAACCATATGTGCAAGCCACTAAATAGGACAATACTGGTAAATATCCGTAAACTAATAGCTGTCCAGCCATAGTTTTGATGATAATTATGGATACAACTATAATGGCTATATTTCCAATAGGATTTTCAATAATTTTATCGATTAATGAACGAAACCAGTTTTCAAGTATTTCACTTATCATATAATTCTTTTATAGATTTAGTTTTTTCATCAATTCGCTTTTTGACTATTTCACAGGTTTTTGGGTCTCGACAAAGTCTTGGTAATTCACTATTTTGGAGTGATTATTTAACAATGCCTTTCCATTTTTTATTTAGGTCATGATTTAACCGAAGAAACGATAAATGTAATTTGTAGTTTGATGGTATCTTCGATGTATGTAGTATTTCATGATATGAACTATCGCTAGCTTTAAAGCCCGAGACTGTTCTTGACCTAAATTTTTTATCTCTAAAGAGTGGTTTGGCTTCAGAATGTATTTTTTGCAGATATTTTTCTTCTGTTTTAGGTGAACATATAATACTCTGATCACAATTTAATATCTGAAGTTTATTTATTGCAGTAATATCAGACGATTTATCTACATGGACAATACCTGTTCCGTTCTGTTCCTCATCTAATTCAAGACGATAAAATTCACTGTCAACTAACAAAAGAACTATTTTTTCGTTCAATGGACAAAAGATTTGGAGACCCGGAGACTGTAAACCTAATGTGCCATATGTCTTAAATTTAACATAATTATACAAGCAAATGAAGTTATCACTTGTTATAAAAAACTCATCAGTTTCATTGATAAGAATAATGGGATATAAGTCAGCTATAAGTTCTACACTCATCATCGAATAACTCATAGGAAGAAAATGAGAATTATCCATTTTAAGAGTGATTTTGTCAAAAAAATCAGGTTTCATATCCTTCTCTTTCATTTCAAGACTACTCTTTAGTATAGGTTTCACAACTTCATCATAAAAAAGAGTGACAGCTTCATCAGTTAATTTCGCTGAGGCTTTTGTTCTTGAATATTGCATTAAAATGAATAAATATAGATAAAATTTTTCTTTATCATCTAAAGAATAAAATGAAAAGTCAGTCAGTAGCTTGCGAATAATCTCTGCCTGTTTTCCTTCTATTTTACCTATTATCTGTTCTAACTCAACATGAACATAAAAATAATTTTCTTGACATATATTTCTAATTTTAGACACAAATATTTTTTCATGTTTTAAATTGTAAGTATTAACTGTCTTTGAATCATCAGAAAAATATCGCAGATAGAACTGAGGCACATAATGATGTTTTTTATTATTTGCCATAACATTAAACTATTATTCTTTTATAAGATAAAAATATTATGAAATTTGCATGGTTAATATCTTCCCCACATTCCTGCTATTAAAATTTAATTCCTTTTCCTTTGCTTTTTTTGGGGTTAGATTCAAGATGAAATTATAGACCGCTTTCTCATTGATGAACTCCTGAGCCTTCTTAACTTCAAGAGCTTGCTCATCAATATTGTTGGCTTCTTTGCCAATGTAAATTACAGACTCAGCGTGAACATGCTTCCTTTCCATTATTCCAATATCTCCATCAAACTTAGTTTCTGGATGATTGGCGTATTCTATAATTGTCCTGCTAAGTTGCTTGAAATAATGTGAATCTTGTTTTGTCTCTCCTGTTTCATAATCAATAGAATTCTCATAAACTATAATCTGAGGATAATTAGGAAATGGAGTTAATTGCTTTACTGCCTTCCCAGTCTCTTCAATATTCTGAAACCTTACATGATAGAAATTAAAGTATTTAGTAGTGAGCTACACCAAGATTCAGCGTAGCTGACATTCAAAATGCAAAGCACGGGGGAGAAAGCACATAGAACAAAGAAAAAAGGTCTATAGATGACTTAAAAGAGCTAACTATTCTATTAGAAAAAGAAGTCCATAAGTGGCTCTGTAGAAATCCTCGATATTTGGTCAGTGATAAAAGTATAGAATAATTTGAAATGTATTCCACAATAGTGATACTAATTATCGATTTCAGCCTTTAGATGTTGATTTTGGCAGGTTTCCTACAGAGCCCTTTTTTTGGAGGTATATAGGAGTGATGACCTTATGAACAACCTTATGCTTACACATGTAGATTGTTACACATATTTGAGTTTGAGAAACTCAAAGGATATTCACCTTTTGTAAGCGTCGTCATGGTGAGAGAAATGCACTAATGAAACTGTCCTCTCTTCTAAATCCACGGTGAAAATAAGGACAAAGCTAGTCATAATATGAACTCTATAGTGGCCAGCAAGTTCATTGCGTAGAGGTTTAAATCGGGTTGGATTTTCGAGAATGTCTTTGATTTTTTTTTCAAGAATATTCTGAAGCTGAACATTTTTCCTTGTCAACTTCTTGATTTCCTTCTTACACTCCGATGAGATGAAAAGTGAATAGCTCACATCGATCACCGAATAAATTATTTAAAAATATCAGATACATCTTCAACAGCTTCATATGGCTTTTTATCTGCCTCCTTTAATTTCTCAATTAACTCTTGCTTTATTGGTAATTCATCAACAGGATGCCAGTCGATCATTTCACAAAACTCAGCATCAGCCTCAGAAATTGTTTTGTTTCTGATATAGATCTCAAGTATCTTTCGTTTTCTTATTCCATCTTGTACAACTTTAGACCACTTTACCCATGAGTGAGTCTGGAGCCTATTATAGAGTTCATCATCAATTGGAACTGTTAGGGTAGGCATTATTTATCACAACTCCTTTCAAAACGTTCAAATTCATCTAGCATCCGGACCTTTTTCTGGATACTTTCTTTGGCAACCTGGACCCAGTTAATGTCAGGTAAAGAATCCATTTCCTGTTTGAGATCTTCTGGAAGGGAGACAGTAAATCTTTTCATGAAAATCACCATTTACATAAAGTTATGCATTTGCATATATATTTAGTTATGCTTTATTGTTTATTAATCAAGTAACAATGTTTCTTATCTGTTTTATAGAACAAAGTTTTACTATTATTAGGTAAAAAATCAGAAAATGAGGTTGAAAGGTGTGGGAGTATGAAAAAGCAGGGTAGTGTAGTGGTCATTACATTAGTATTACTGCTATGTGTTTCGATTACAGGCGCAGAAGAGAACAATTCAAACAAGTATACTTTTGATAATTACGGTGGGGAAGAATCACACCTCAACCAATGGAGTTCGGTGAGAATCTGAATAATCAGGAGAAAGATGGCCTTCAGGCAACCAGTGAGACTGGGAAAAGAAAGGATAAGTGAAAAAAGAAATTAGTTCTGGTTCTATCTTTTACGGTTTTTAACCCGTTCAAGATACGCCTCTACTTCAGCAGGGCTTTTGATAAAACCAGTTGGAGGAACTGTACCAGTATGTTCTACATTTCCTGATAATATCTTATCGAGTTTTTCGATTGCTTCTGGGTCGCTGATAACCAGACCCTCTTTATCCAGGTATGCTCCAGTCATTTTATTCTCCTATAGATATATTCCTTATAAACTATATCAAATTATGGTTTTTCATGAGAATAAACTTAACTTCTTTGTTATTTTATCAATCTCTTCACCTTTCATCGGGAAAAAACCCAATGCTGTAATTGTCCCGGGTTCCACTTCTGTCCTTCCGGCATCGCGTATAAGTTCACAGATATATCCTTCACCAATGGCTTTGTCTCTGAAGTTCAATAATTTGGTTCGATTCTTGATCTTCAGAACAACTTTCTTTTGTTGTTTTCCATCATCGAACCATTCTTTAATATCATCAAGACGGTCCAGATTTTTGAGGATTGGAGTTATAGATGCATGGGCAACCTGAACTCCAAGCTTTCCTGGAGACATTTCAACATCTTCAGGTATCACTATTACTTGTTTGTATTCCCACATATTTCTTCACTTTTTGGTTTTGTATTTTCCCTTATTATTAAATCATAGTGTCAAGTTAGAGTAAATAATAATGGAATTAATTTCAAAGAATTAATAAGTATAATTGAACTAAATGCAAAATGTGGCATGTATCATTTGCGGTCAAAAAATCACCAAACTTTGAACAACCAACCTGCATGCTACATTATAGTAACACTTTTTTTGGCTTTGTAGAAACACCTTAAATTCATGCAATGCTCAGGTTTATGAAAATGCAATTCTGGATGCTAGTTTCAATGGTTATTCTACAAAGCCTAAGTTTTTCCAATGTCGGCTATTAGAAAGTCATACAAAAGAATTCGAATCTCCTTTAGACGTTATGTATTCATAATGTCTTCTATATCGAGATCTACAAAGTTCGCATTCTGATTTAATGTGCAATCCATTTTTGTAAAATCGGTAGATTGCATGAGCTTATCAATGTTTCTGATTCGAACTGCACATCCCTTATCTGTATTTATCCATACTTTTCTGCCGGCTGCATGAACGTATGCATTTTTTAGAATTTCTTCCTTTGTCATTTCTGTTTTTCTAAAAAATCCCTTTTCCTTATATTCCTTAATAAGTTGTATTAGTTCTTCTTCACTGTATGGTTCTTCTATGATAGCATCTACAAAGTTTGAAGTCTGGCTTAAAATTGTACAGTGCATATGTGTAAAATCGGGATACTGCATGAGCTTATCAATGTTTGCAATTCGAACAGCGCATTCCTCGCCTCTATTCACCCAGATTAGTCTTCCATCCGTATGAACAGTGGTATTCTTTGAAACTGATTTTGTATTCATTTTGTTCACCTAACTAAATTTAGGTATTTTATTGTAAACACATATAGTATAAATAATTATTTATTAAAAAATATATTTACTAATTAATAAATTTACTAATTTACTAATTTACTAATTTACTAATTTACTAATTTACTAATTTACTAATTTACTAATTTACTAATTTATGAATTTACAGATACATTGAATACAAGTTTACATGCTTAATTATACATTTAATTATCATACTATTGATATTGATTAAGTTATGTTTAAAAATCATCTTAATCCATTTTTACAAATTTGTAATATCTTTTATCATTCAGTAAAATTGCTTTCTATAAGATTATTCAGGCCATACTGCAAAAGGTCTATAGGACAATTAAAAGAGAAAAGATGAATAACACCTTAATCCACAAAAACAGGATAATGATCAGACACATTAATGGTCATATCTTCATCAAGACCATACTCCAGATCAAACCTGAACACGCCTGAATCACCTGCAAGGTCAGAATCATCAGTCAAAATGATTCGATCATATGTGTAATCTGTAGACCTGGTTGTTGTATCCTGACTATCATCGATCACCCAATAGTATGCGTCAAGGTCTGAGGTTGAATCCTCATCGAAGTATGAACCATCTGCATTAAGATCACCCATGATAACAAAATCATTCTCCTCTGGATTCTGTGACTGTGCATAGGATAGCACATCATCCAGTCCATTAATCTCCTCTGTGGCCTCGTCAGGGTCCGTGTGGATTACAATAAGAGTTGCATCATAATTTCCCTGTAAGGCCTCTATAGAGGCGATATAAGGCTGCCTGTGAAATGGGTCTGTTCCGTTTGGCTCAGGATAGGTATAGGCATTGCTGACAGACACAGTATTGGAATTATAGACGTAAGCGTACTGTTCCTTGCTTGTCGTGCGTCCAAGTCTTTCACTGACAACATAATCATATTGAGATCCGTCAGAGTTAACCAAATCCACAAGCTCAGGTAAAGCAGTTTGTGAGCTGTCTCTGATCTCCTGTATTGCAACCACATCATAGGTTCTGACAATATCTGCAAGTATATCCATCACTTCTGGCTTCGATGCTCTGTAACTCCGAACACCTGGATATTGAAAGCACCTATACGTAAAGTGTCACCTGCAACCGTTTCGGTTACTGTTTCAGTGACTTCTTCTGTGGGTGATGATTCGGACACCTGTGTTTCTTCAGGTGTCTGTTGTTCAATTTCAGAAACAAATCCGTTAACCACCTCACTGCCTTCTGAAATACATCCTGACATGAATGTAATAAGAATGAGAATTGCGATTATCTGTATTTTCATGTAATCCCCCTCGATACATTTAACAGTTGATTAAAATTTTTAGACTTTTGAAACAAAAATAATCTTCAAATATGCTCTGAAAATTCTACCTCAAATTCGTTCTAAATTGCACAGATGCACAAAAAGACATTTTTGAAATCATTTTAACTTCTAAAAAATGGGCCATTTTTCAGGAATTAAAATCTGAATATTTTTCCTAAAATACCATGCAAAGTATTCCGCATTAAACTTATTGAATTATTGTGTGTTGTGGTCTCTGCTATTAACTAGATTCTGTGGGTATTTTTTACAATGTTCACATTGTTACGCTGTAAATTATAAGAGATATACAAAATAAAGGAAGTGAACAGATACGTTTTTCAGAAAGAGTATTAGTATACAAAATATTTATATATAACAAAACTCCTATTTTTTATTACCAGAAAGATGATGATTTCTGGGGTTCTATGACTGATTACACAAAGATCTGCCATCCTGATTCATTGAAATACTAGATTTCTACCGGATTATTTCTTGGTGTTTTTGAGAGGGCTTGCAAACGCAAAACTATCGGTTTTTGTGTTATTTCGGTTTCACTCTTATTTAGGTAGCGTATATTGAGTGGATTTGCAAAATCCACTCTCAGACTTCAGGGGCATAGTCTCCTGAAGTCTTTAATTAAAAAAATCTCTTTTTTAACAAAGTCAGTTACTTAGAATTTGCCAGGTTCTGAAAATTAGGATTCTTTTTTGACTAATATTGTCTGACAATTTCCTACTTACCCCTGCAAATTGAGTGTCCGGTCAGATTTTCCTTGAAACCGTACATTTACTTTAATTAATAATTTCTATTTTACATAATATTATTTATTCAAGTCGTAGGCTCCTATATCCCCGATTCAGAGCATAATTCATATTTTAAATGAGAAGCTTCTCATTTAAAATCAAAAACAGTCGATGTCTTTGTAGAAAGAATTATATATCTATACATTATTTTTATATTCAAAATTTGGTATTAATATTTAATTCTATACTTATTGAAGGATGTTATTACAAATGGATTTGAAAAATAGAGTTCATGGTCCAAATGAACAATATGCTCGATGGGATGAAATCGAGACAGTTAATTTTGACCGAAGAATAAAAGATGCACAAGAAGATGCAATGAAATATGTCAAAGCAATAACCTATCAATTATCCAAGAGAAAATATGCTACTGACTTTTTTGAGTTCTTACCTGCTGAACCTTTTTTCCCATTGTTAGCTAAGATTGTAGAGAACAAGAAAAAATATCATTTCACTCCAGATCATTATGGTAAAATCCGATTACATCTTTTGAACAATCGAATAATAAACTACAAGTGGATTGATTTTGTAAAATATGATGGGCAAGTCTATCATTCAACTCCCTATTTCCTGAATGCTCTGGGAAAATACTATTATCAGGCAAGGTTTAACGCCAGTCCGGATACAATGTCAAAAGGATTTTATCGGGATCGAGTTGTTTCCAATAGAGATTATTCTGTTCGACATTTAGAACACATAAGCAAATTCTACATCAATAGAGGTCATGATGTTGTCATGGGGAAATATCCTTTTGATATGATCGTTGACAATAAACATGGTTTCATCTCGACTGAGATGCATGAGAACAGTGTCGGTATTGAGATGAGATTATCCGAAGCTATCTATCAGGGGCTCAAAAAGGATATTCAATTATACCTGCCAGCAATGACTTCTGAACACAGGGGTCGGAATTGTAGCATTATGGCAGGTCTTTTGTATGAGTATAAGCTCCCTAGTTACTCTTTTGCAACTTATATTGAATCTGAAGTCTGTTCTGATCGTAAAATAAATGATTGGTCTTATTTCATCACAAAAACGAAAGAAGGAATTAACGGAGAAACTTATGAGAATCCGTTGATATTCCCTAAAATTGATCTCGAATCCTCAAAGCTCATAGGAACTCAACTTACAAAAATCGGGGAGCGTAATCAGAACAATTCTGAAATAAAAATAAGTTATGAATTCCCTATGCAATATGTGAATAGTCTCTGTGAAAAAGAGCTAATGCCGGGAATCAAAGTGACTGCAGGTTATGGACAAATCAGGGAAAATTGGCAGGAAATGGCAAACGGTGCAGATATTCTTATCACAGGGAAAATACGTTCTCCGATAATTGATAATATCTCGGATTATCCAGACGTGATGATCATTAATAAGTTTGAACCCTGGAAAGACATAGAATATAATCCAGACGATGACGAAGAAGAATCAAAAACAAAAACAGAAACAGAAGTCTATAGGACGCTTAAAAGGAAAAACGTTAAAATAATAATGTTATCAAGAAATCACGCAAAAGCTGTACTCAATGGATATAGATTGATGGTTCATTCAATGCCAACGACACATTTCATGGGAAACAATAGAGAGTCGTTTGGAATAATAGATTTCTCTGAGCATCCTGAAAAGGAAGAGATTCACAATATTCTCTATGATATGTTAATTGAATTCGGACATGACAATCCACGAGATTTTGTTAAAGGATTGAATTTACTAAAAGACTATTTTGGCAATAAAATTGGAATGTATGGTCATTTTAGTAGCAAGAAAACCATTGATTGGGTGTACTATAAAAAACTCATGGTATGTGGCAAGAAAAAGAACTATAATATCTTGACATCCCATATTGACCATAGGGATCTTGTTAAAAGAGCTAAGAAAATTCAGGTCCAGGGAGTTAGTAGATTTGCCAACCATACAAGTTTGATGTCAGCAAAGTGTCCGGTAATTAAAGAACGCATGTGGCATCCGAGAATGCTCTACAATGACAGATATGTAGGACTCGGAAGTTGGGATTTTGCTCAAATAGAAGATCAGAAAGAATTACAGCTATTAATAGATGTAAATTAGTAACTATTCAGCCTATCTCATTTCCACTACACTGATTTCTCTATCTTCGATTAATAAATGTCAATACAAAGAATTTATAAGGCTCAACATCATATTATCACTCAGAAGAAGAGGTGCTAAAATAGCAGCCACAATTTCCGCAAGAGTGATTTCGAGCTCGAACATGAAATTGCCCTTGCTGGTTTGCAATAGCACCGTTTCAGCACCGTTGTATTGACATATTCTAAATTTTTATATTAAAGTCTTATTAAGAATGATTATATAGTTAGAATGAGACTGATTAGAGCTAATTAGATAACCTCAACATCCATGCAACTATTATATAAAATTTTATATACTATGATTGCATTATTATTTATTACGCACCAGGTAGGACGTGCAAGATTGTAATATCTTCATATCTTATCAGCGGACGGACTATTACACAGAAGATGTTTACTAAATAGCTGCTTGTAATAGAGACATGATAATTTTGATATATTTGTGACTGTTTAAGTTGGCTTAAACTATGGGGTGTTTCGACGCTCTCGCCATTATTTACAAAATGAAAGAGTTGAAATAATGAGAGAGAATATTCCATCAAAATCCAATGATATGCATGAATTGAAAAACCACCCACTGATAAGAGAGTATGCTTCTGTCGATGATAATATCTACGAGGTAATTAAAGCTACAAACCCTACGCTTCGGATGTTTGTGGACCTAGCAAAAAAATCGTATCAGGGGAATGAAGATACTTTTCCCTATGTTTTTAATTTTAAATAGTACTGTAAAATATTTATTCCTTTGAATTCATCGCATCCAACATTTCCCTTCCTTTTTCACTCTGCATTACTAACCTCAAAATCTCCGGCAGGTTATCTTCGTACTTACCAATTTCGTCCTTTGTCTTGTGATCCAGAACCAAAGAACATTGTGAACAAAATCTATCATTGGGCTTGAGCACATTGCTGCACCTAGGACATTTCTTCAATGTCACATGTCTGCGATCTTCTGTCTTGAGACCACACTTCTCATAGATGCGGTCGTTGATCTCTTTGTCAGTGTAATTACCATACACCTTGAACATTTGTGTTGATCCCCTTGACCACGCAGCACGGTGCTTAATCTCCTGTTCATTGTAGCCGTCAAGAATCCAATGGGTAATAGCAAGATGTCTAAAACTGTGAGGGTTGACACGTTTCTTGATGCCAGCCTTCTCACCAATTTTCTTTATTGCTATCCGTGCACTCTTGTAACTCAGTGGTTCCATGTTCTTGTTGCGGGTGACCCACATAGCTGCTTCGGGTTCGTCTTTAAGAGGATGTACAGCTAACCACTGGTTGAGTTTACCAGTTGACCAAGTGAGAGGTATCCCCTTTGCTTCTGCGTTTTTCTTACTTCTAGATGTGCTTGATATGTATATAATTGCACCATATTGATTGAAAACTACATTTTTGATGCGGCAAGAAAGCAGGGCACCTATGCGCATCCCAGAGTCAGCAAGGACTGCAATTAATGCAACGTCTCGAGGGTGTCGACAAGAAGCTAACAGTCTATCAAGCTCTTCCCGTGTCAGTAGATCAGATGGTTGCACCTGATTTGTAAAGTTTTTGAGTTTGAGATTCTTGACCCATTTAGGTGGTTCATCATTATGGTACCATCTCATGAATTTTTTGACGAATTTCTTATAATTCCTAATCCCACCTGGCGACAACTCCTTCACGTCTTCAAGATACATCACTAGGTTCTCGAAATCCATTTGATCAATGTCAGTAATATCTTTCTCTATTCCAATGTCTTGGAGATATGTCAGCATTCGTGTACTGTAGTTGATATATCCAGTGATTGTGCTTTTTGCAAGTTCCTCGTGCCTGCATGATATAACAAATTTCTCAAGGATTTCAATGTTGGATTGGCCGATGTTTGCATTACGCAATCGTCTCATTGCTTGGACAAAACCAGAATCTATGCTGTGAACATCATCTACATTTTTAGTCATAGTGTAGTATTGGACGTTTAGGACTATATACTTTTGGTTGATAGTCCGGTTAGGCCCACTAAATAATTTTAGATATTGCTGACTTAATTACGTTTTGTAGTCGTTATTCTGTAAAAAGGTTCAACTCATTTGGCTATTTTGTGGGCAACTCAAAGAATGAGCTTTAACTAACTTAATCCAGTAGTTCTCTAATTTTCCTCTATCTTGTTCCTGCCACAATTGAATTACCTTAAACATTGCATTACTAACGAATTCTTAACTTCCCCTAAGCCATTCTTCAAGTGTGAAAGTAGCCCTGTGAAGTGATATTCTGGCAATGGATGGACAGATAAGGTGATCACAGTCGATATACTTTCTGTTTTTGTTAATATTTCTGTACCTAGAGGCATGAGTATTTGATTGGCATCCTAATTTTTATACTATTTACTCTAATAGTATCTATACATTGATTAGGAAATCATATGATTGGACCAGGATTATAAACAGGTGGTAAGATGAATGCGAAAAAAGGAAACACAAAGTTAGTACTGTTGACAGTTGCCATATTGGTCTTAGGTAGCGTTTTTTGGGTATATGCAAGTTTTTCTCTTTTGGGACCAAAAGATCTGGGAGTCGAGTATACCCACGAGGATTATGTAAATGCTTTAGAAAAGACCGGAATCCAGATAGAATACGAAGGCATGACCGGCGAGGAGCTTGAAGAGTACAAGTTGAATGCTGAAAAGAAATCTATTCACGATTACAATTTTGAGTTCTCGGATTATGAGCAAAAACAATTCACTCTGACGGCAGCTGAGTCAACTGCCCTGCTCAACGAAATAGCTCCCGGATTCTGGTGGTTTGATGATCTGCAGGTGAAGGTCCTGCCTGATGGAACCATGGAAGGGTCTAGCACGGCTGACATAAAACGGCTTAAGGAAGACCTGTATTCAGATGTTGCGGACGATGTCCCGCTCCCGCTTCCGGACAGTTTGAACATCTACAGTAAGGGCAGGGTCAGCGTTGTTAACAACCAGCTGAGCGGAGACCCGGAAAACTTCTATCTTGGAGCAGTCCAGCTTCCCGACAAATATCTGGAAGAAGAAAGCGTGAACACCATGGAGGATTATTTCCCCAGAATCTATACAGTCGTCCCGGGACTGGAGATAACAAGCCTTACGTCCAATTCCAACGGCGAGTTCGTCTTTGACGGGGTCATCCCCCAAAAGGTATCCGTGACCAAAAAGTAAGGTTTGGGGTTTTGGACTTGAGGTATCTGATGATCAATGGGAACAAGGAGAAGATCCCTCCGTTCCCGCATCATAAGGCTTACATCTACAGGAGTAAGCAGTTCTTTTCAGCAAGTGGGATAACCACTCACCTGACCATGGGCAATTTCATCACACTCAAAGAGCTATATAAGGGATTCAGTAACAAATGTTCCATCCCAAGGGTTCTGCTGGTGGATCCTACGAGTGACTGCAATTTGAGATGTAAGGGCTGCTGGTCACAGGACTATGAGAGTGGTCATAATATCTCCTATGAGAAGTTTGACGATATATTGGATCAGGCTGAAAAGCTGGGGATCATGGATTGTCTGATGACGGGCGGAGAGCCCTTACTTCGCAAGGATGATATCCTGAAACTGTGCAAAAAGCATGATCGCATGACCTTTGGAGCATTTACGAATGCAACTTTGATCGATGAGGAACTCGCCGATGACATGGCAAGACTGGGAAATCTGAATGTCTTCGTAAGTATCGAGGGAACAAAAGAGGAAACAGATTTCAGAAGAGGGCCGGGAGTCTACGATAAAGCTATCAGGGCTATGGATATCCTGAGATCCCGGGACATAGGTTTCGGATTTTCGGCATGTTACCATTCCAGGAACTACAAGACCATAGCCAGCGATGAATTCCTGGATCGTATGCGAGAGAGAGGAGCATGGTTCGGATGGCTTTTCCAGTATATCCCTGTGGGAAGCAATGCCGATACCTCCCTTGTATGCACTCCAGAGCAAAGGGCATACGTGCAGGAGAAGATCCGGGATTATTGTACTGAACATGACTATATGATCATAGATTTCTGGAATAACGGGCATCTTTCTTTTGGTTGCATCGGTGCGGGTGTTGGTTTTGCCCACATCAACGCTAAAGGTGACGTTGAACCATGTGCTTTCTGCCATTATTCCGATTCGAATATATACGAAGTATCGCTTGCTGAAGCTCTCAGGTCCAAGTTCTTTACCACATTCAGAAATGCTCAACCATTTTCACAGAATCCGTTAAGGCCATGTCCTCTAATAGATAATCCGGAGGCGCTAGTTGATGTGGTCAGGAATACAGGAGCAAGATCGACCCATATGGCCAACCCGGAATCCGCAGAGGAACTTGCAAGTAAAAGCTATGAGCGTGCAAAGCAGTGGGAAAGGATCTCCGAAGACCTGTTCCGTAAAATGCCTGAGCATAACAGGAAGAACTTCCCCCTGTTCTTAAAGTACCTTGCTTTTAAGAAAGGAATAACCGATGGCAGGAGAAAGAAGGTTTAGTTGTGAAGTTCACCAAGTAGGTCATACTTCCAGATGGCTGGTGTTGGTACACGGTTTTGGAGGCAGTGCAAGGACCTGGAAGAAACAGGTAGAGTTCTTTTCCAGGCACTATAACCTGCTTGTGCCACAAATGCACGAGGATATGGACGATGAGTATCTTGATGTCGATAAGGTCTGTGAGATAATAAGCAATACGTTGGACCACCATAATATTGAGAAAGCTTACTTTGTTGGTTTTTCTTTCAGCTCGCTGATCTGTTTGCGGTTTGCCGTGCTCTACCCGGAGAAGGTGGATTCAATGATCATGGGAGGAGGGATCATAAAGTTCAACCTGAAAACAAGATTCCTGCTTTCCCTGGCAATCACTTTTAAAAAATGCATCAATTACATGTTCCTCTACAGATTCTTTGCTTACATCATAATGCCGAGAAAGAACCATTCAAGGTCACGAAGCATATTTGTGAAGGAAGCAGAGAAACTGGGATATGTTGAGTTCTGTAAATGGGTCGACATAATCCCTCAAACGAAACAAAGTCTGAACTGGCTGGAAAGTATAAGCGATGACATTGACATCCTGTATGTTTCAGGTAACCAGGACTATCTTTTTTTAAAGGACACTCTCAAGTATAGTAAAAGATTTAGCAACTCCAGAGTAGAAATAATTGAAAACTGCGGGCATGTATGTTCCATCGAACAACACGATAAGTTCAACAACATTGTTTTCCGATACTTGAATCGAATGGCTTAGAGGCTTTATCATGTGTATTGCACTTGGCAGGGGTGATTACTCCCTCCACTGAAGTGGAGGGCATCTAAGCTTTTTGTACTAAAGACCTTAGCCACAGTTTGAGTATATTAACTGCAGCGTTGTGATACTCTGCCCAGAACAAGACCACAGAAAGTACAACTGTGTGTTCTTTCAGACAGGTTTTTCTGGCAATTTAACAACAACCAGGACACATTTGCGAAATAGACCTTTAAAGAACAAGTTCCAGAATGGGCCGTCCCGGGTTCGGTCAGCTTTGGAGAGCCTCTTCTGTTTGGAGTATGAAAGGCCTTTCAAACTTCATGGCCTGGAACACCTTATGATAGTTCAGTGAGACACGCTTAGAAACTTTAGATAGTATTTATTAAATTATGTTTTTTAGTCGTTATTCTGTAAAAAGGTTCAACTTATTTTGACTATTTTGTGGGCGACTCTAAGTAGTAAAATATATTTTAATGACTTAGTCATAGAAGGAAGGATCATTTCATTTTTCCATGTTAGAAATTGCCTGCTCAATCTATCTCAACCAGAATTGCCCGGATAGAATCCCTTAAACCAATCAGACGATTGCCAACAACATCCCACACAATCACATAATC
>Ga0182238_1000115_pt1 | contig 26895 bp, 27 predicted proteins | sample hydfrates6_PW_90_FD_132439 | JGI IMG/M metagenome (GOLD analysis project Ga0182238, IMG submission 132439) | Subsurface microbial communities from deep shales in Texas, USA - hydraulic fracturing test 6_PW_90 | ecosystem: Environmental > Aquatic > Deep subsurface > Shale gas/oil reservoir >... | reverse complement strand
TGCTATAAATAAATTGCTAATATTAACTTTTGAAATAATCTTTCGCTAAATTAACAATTTTATCTTTATTTTTTATAATTTTATCTTTATTATCATATAATTTTTTTCCGGCATAAGCAGCTATTGCAGCTAAAGCACCTTTACCGGCTTTTTTCTTCTTTTTTGATCTTTCTACCTTACAAAAATCACAATACTTCCTGCTCTCTACTATTGGCCGTCCACATTTTTTACATTTATTTTTAGCCATTTAAAAGAACCTCCCCTTTAAATTCAAAATCAATTTCTTCATATTTATTCAAAGAAATTTCTAATTGACTAAACTCGGATAAATTATTGACAAAAAATTCTGGTGGCTTTTCTGGATTATACTCTAAATATCCCACGATTGGTTTAATTTTATTTGCAAATTGCTCTATTTCTCTTTGAAAAGATATTAGATCTTTTTCAATATTATATGTGTCAATTCCTAATTCTAAATTAATATATGAAATATATTTTGTAGCAATAATAGAATATTCAATTGCTTCTTTAATCATCGGAAACCTATCATTAAATTTTTTCGTCCATTTTTCTTCTGTATTAACAAAAAAAGATTTTGTTTTTCCCATTAGACCATTAATCTTTGGCTTTTCTGCAATAATTATAGATTGATCATGTAAAAAACCTAATAATTGATTTTTACCTATAATTAATGATTTTTTTGCATCTTGAAGACTTTCACTTTTATTATTTCCATTAAAAGCATCTTCAAATAGCTTTATTCCACTTTTGATATAAGCAATCCTATCCGTATGTTGGCCTCTAATTACACTATCTAATTTATCATCAATAATTTCCATGTAATCAAAAATATCATTTAATTTAGCTTGAACAGCCATTGTTTGAGCCATTTGAGCAAAGTTTAATATTTGATTAAAGTCTTCCTTTTCCCAACGAGCTTTTCCCACAACATTTCCAGTTTTTTTATCAATAAAATCACCTAAAAATTTCTTATTACTATCTCTAAATTCAACAAACTCCCCATTTTTGATTCCTTCCATAATTTCAGGAGAAATTCTCATTTTATAAACATTATTATCTTTAAATATTTCAGCCCCTGAATTAATGACAGTTATATTATCTTTTAAGGCTTTTAAAAACTCATTAAATTTATTACCTGAAGCATTAACATTAAATCTATTTGACAACATATTATCAATAGAATTATCAATTACAAATTTACCGTTTCCAATATTCAACTCTATTCCTCCCTAAAATTATTACTTTTTTTCCTGTTATGATGTTTGCAAAGCACTTGACCATTAAATACTTCAGTTTTTCCCCCTTTTGAGTGTGGGAGAACGTGATCAGCTTCATAATCTGACCAGCTTACTTTTGCTTCTTTTTCACTAACTCCTTCTTCCAGACACTTTTGACATAGACCATCATCACGACGGTATATTTTTATTCTTTCAGCTTCATTAAATTGTCTTTTATTATCTTTCGTTATAATTTCTAAATTATTATTGCTAAGATAATTGAAAAATATTAACCTTAAAATTCGATGTCTAATTTGAACATTATTAACGCTTTGCTGTCTATTAGAAATAAAGTTAATAATATCAGTGTCTTCTTCTTTTTTTTCTGTCCATCTTTCATAAAAATAATCTAGGAAGTTATTAAATATATCTTCTTCTTTTTTATCAAAAACATAATATTTTTTTAAATGTCTAAGTAATAAATAAAATGAAATAATTACATATTCCCTCTTAAATTCCTTCATTCCATTTTCTGCATCAATCATTGAATCGTCTTTAAAAATATTATAAAATGTATTTAAATTTGATAAGACATTTTTCGCTAATTTAGTCTCTTCAAAATTTTCATTACCAATACCATCTTCCTGCTTATATTTATCTATAAATTCTTCAACTGCTTTATTATTTAAATCTGCAGGTCCATCTGATTCTTCAATTAACAAAAATCTTGTCATCAACATTAAATGTTGCATTCTATCATTTTTCCTATCAATGATTTCAAAGAATTTATGTTTATTATTATTTTCATCTATAGGTTTATAATCTTCATAATCAAAAGTAATATCATCACTGTACTTAACAATGAAATTTCTTGAAACACTTGATAACCTGGCATGAGCTACTTCCATATAATTAAGAGATTCTCCTTGCTGAAGCCTCCAAAATATTTCTGTAGCAATTTCTTGGTGTTCAGGATTACTAGGATCTTCAATTCCTTTTACAATGTCTGCTTGAAACTTTAACTTTTTATCAATAAATTTTCTAAATTCAACTGATAAATCTTTATAATATTTTTTTGATAAATCAGGATGCAAGTCGTTTAATGATTTGGGAAGCCTAATATTATTTCCAATAAAATTTTGAATAGTACTTATTCTTTGTTGACCATCTATAATTTCACTCACAGTTTGATTTTTTCCCAATCTTACTTCACGTATTACAATATTAGGAATGTAATATCTTCTGAACAAACTATCCAATAAAGCCTGCTTTTTCTTTTTAGACCAAACATTCTTTCTTTGATACGGTGGTCTTATTACATAATCCTCTTGATATCTATGAAAATCTAATATATTTATTATTTCTGGTATAATGTCATATCTTGGATCTGGATTAAAGCCCATATTAAATCAACTCCATTTTTGAATTGAAAATTTTAAAGATATTTTTAAATCACTTAAAAACCTCTACTACTATTGATTCAGGCATCCACATATACTCAATTCCTTCATCATTGATCGGAAACTCGAAATAGTACCAGTTGCCCTCTAAATCAGTTTTGTATTGATCACTATCCTCTAGACCTTCTAACCACTGTTCTTCTGCTATAACTAGCTCATCTTCATCATTAACAGGATCTTCCGGGAATCCTTCTCTTATAATTTTAAGTTTATATTTTCCTTCAGGAAAATTATAACCGCTATCTAGATATTTTTTAGCAGTATAATTATTACCAACTTCATAATTTAAGCTCATAAAAACACCATCCTTAAACTTTTTATTTTTAACCTATCAATATTATAATTCTTGAAATAAATACTAACTCCTTTTTATAGATAATTATTAGATAAATGATAAATAATTTAATTATAAATCACTAAAAAGCCAGCAAAGTTTGCACTGCCAGCTTTTTAGTGATTTATAATTATTTAACAGATAACCCTCTAATCTATGTAGACAGGCTAACTTAAGTAATTATTTAATAAATGATTCATAAAATAGTTCGTAAGTCTTTGTAATATAAGGCCAATAGTCATACTTATTCAAGAATTTATCATTTAATTCTTCTATTCTATCTTGGCACTCATTGGTTGAAATTTTACCCATTTTCTCTCTTTTATTTAAAATCTCAATTTTAATAATCACTTTTCTTACTTCTCTTTCATCACATTTATCAAATTTTGGTATATCTTCTAAATGAGATTTTATTTGTTTATTAGTAAGGTACAAATTAGGAGTATCATCTGGAGAATAATAGTTGTTTTTTTGAGGATCATATTCTCTCATAATTAAGCACTCTTAACTTCATTTAATCTTCTATTAGTTTCGTTAATTCTATTTTGATACTGGTATGTTTCTTCATTAATATTTTCAACTTTATTTTCTAATTTATTTTTAGTTTTATTTTCAGATTCAATTTTTTCAATTAATTCTATTTTAATAGATTCTTTTTTATCAATTTTATCATTTAATTGGTTTATTTTATTTTTATGTTTTCCATATTTAAATGTGATGAATGCAATTAACTGACTGATAAAAGATTCTAATTCTTCTTGTCTATCTGCTAAAACATCAATCATTTGATCAGCTTCATTTAACTCGATAGTTAAAGTTTCAATCCTTTTTACATGTTCATTAATTTTATTCTGTAGTTCGGTTATTTTTTCTTCTCTTTTTCTCAGTTCTCTTTGTAAACCCACAATTCTATTTTGCAACTTTCTTTTTTTAGCTTGCCATTCTTTCTTAGCCTTATTATGCTTATTATTCTTATATGTAGCGACACCTGCCCCAACACCGGCACTACTTATCGCTGCTGCAGCTGCAGCTACTAAAATTGGTATAGGCATTATTAATTTCCTCCTTGTAATATTCTTTTCTTTAACCTATTATGGTTATTAATAGTTTCATTATAAAAATTAATTATTTTTTCTTCATATTTTAAAAATTCTTTATAAAATGTATCATTAATGATACTCATCTCTTTTAATATAAGATCATTATCTTGAATAATTTTATCATTTTCTAATAAAATTTTGTCTCTTTTTTTTAATTCAGCCCTAATTTTTTTCTCTAGTTTAAATAATTGATAAGAGTAATAACCAATTATCGGAATAGTACCCCAGTTAAAAGAAGTCATTGGAGGTGGAACTAATAAGCCAGAAAATAATGTAATTAAATTTGCTCCTAACATTAAGGAGAAAGCTCTATAATTAGGTTTAACAGTAACTCTTTTTATATCACCTTCTGTTCCCCAAAGATATCCTCCCATAACAGCATTAGTAATTCCTGCACCTGCAATATCTCTCATCTTTATTGTGGTTAATATCTGCAAAACTTCTCTAGTTTTTGGGCTACTAGGATTCATAAAGTAACGCATTAAAGTGTTTCCCGGTATTGGTAAACCTTCTTTAGAAAAGGTATCTTGAAACAAATGACGCAGCCAGTAAAAAGGCGCTTTCAACCAACTTGGAATAATACTACCAGAATCTTTAGCAATATTGACATACTGATCCCATTCAACTTCAAATGGATTTAAAATATCATGTCCATACTTCCATCTGTGTCCGAAACCCCCGGGAGATTTATTTCCTGGTACTTTATCAATGAATTCACCTGAATGACCACCATTTTCAGTCAATTTTTTACCCCACTTATTATCATGAAAGTCAGCAAAGAAATCTCTTAATAAAACTGATGTTAGTGTGCCTAATCCCCCTGCTGTAATCATGACGGGTATATCTGCTGCTTTCCATTTAGCAAATACTGAATTATCCATTTCTGAAAGCGACTTTATGCTTTGAATATCTTTATTAATTATATTAGAATTGATATTAAATTCCGGCTGTTCTATTAATTTATAATTTGTATTTATTTCTTTTGATAAGGAAGATCCTCCTATAAACTTTTTTTGCCTATTATATATTTGATTAAGCTTTTTCTTTCGTTCTTCTCTATTCATATAATTCCACTCCAATTTCATTTAATTAGAATTAACAATTTCAAAATTATATTTATTAAGCAGAAATAAACGAATCTGCTCTATTATATAAATTTTGCATATCTTTAACCCAATTTACTGCTAAATCATGTTTTTCAGTTGGAATATTGAGTTCTTTTTCTATTATAGAAATCACTTCCTTTTCCTTTTTATCATAAACGTTATCAGATAAAATCACAGCCATAATTTCTAAAAAGATTGCATTTTTATTTTCATCAGAACTTTCTTTAAATACATCTAATATTTTTTCTAAATCTAATTCTCTTATTTGATAATTCTCCTCAAATAAAAGCATCTCATCTCTATATTGATTAATTAACATCTTTTGTTCATCAGCAAACTTGTCATTATAATTTGAAACAAAATAAGCTAATTCTAAAAAATATTCCTGTTCTTTTTCATTTAATTTCGATAAATACATTATTCAATCTCTCCTTTTAAATAAATATTTTTCATCTTTAAAATTAAGTTTCTAAACTCTTCTCTAAATTCTTTTGGCTCTAAAACCTCTAGTTTATCACCTTGACTTAACAACCACATCTTAATTCCTTTTCCAAACACCTCCGTTTCTATAATATATTTTCCATCTTTTATATCTATAATTTCAGCAGTAGGTAATCTATCTAATACTGCTTCTATGGACTTACCCCAAAATTTTAATTTTAACTTCATTAATTTTCCAGGGTACATAAACTGGACTCTTTTTCGAAACTCTCCTTCTTGGAAACGATCAGTGTAATTCACCTTAAAATGTTCTGTTAAAACTTCAATTTCTTCAATCCTATCTAATCTATATACTATCTTAAAATCATCTTTTTGCTCATAATGGTTAGCAATAAGATAAAAATAAAACTCTGAAAACATTAAACCCTGTGGTTCAATTTTTCTTTCAACATAATTATCTTTATTCAATGAATTATATTTTATTTTAATGACTCTATTTTCTTTTACAGCTAAGCTTGTTTTCCAAATTAAATCTAAAAGTTTACTCTGATGATCAAGTTCAGTATAGTGGTATAATTCATTGGCAATGACCTCTTTTATGTTGCTTTGTAAGTTAAGAGGAACTCTATTTATCAATTTATTAATAATTTGCTCAGTTTCTTCTTTACAAAACGCTCTGCTTTCCAATATAACTTTTACTATCGCTAAAATTTCTTTTTGAGTAAAACTAAGTTTTTGATCATGATTAAGAAAATATGCTTTATTTTGATAATCATAATTTATGTAATCTTTGTGATAATTATTATCTATCTCTTGAAAATATCTATTAATCTCTTTTATGTCTCTTTTTATAGTTTTTTTGCTGACATCAAAATAATCTGCCAATTCTTTTCTAACTAAACCATCTCCTGCACTTAATTTCTCATAGATCTTTAAAACTCTAAATGTTTTATTTGGATTATTAACTTTCATAATAACTCCCCAAATCTTTATAATATAATTTTTCGAATGGATATATATGAAATATTCTTATTTTTATTAATTTAAATAATTTACTTCTACGAAGTTGTTGATTATGATGATGCTTTATTCTGAATATCCAATAGACCAAATTCTGTTTTCTACTCTTCTAAAACTTGCTACATTTATTTCTCCCATACCTCTTATTTTAACAGTTTCACCAGGCTCTATCATTTTATTTGAAATGCTGCTTGCTAATTCAAATTTTGCATCATCTTCAAGCATATAATTCACATTCACATTAAGCTTTTTTTCTCCCTTGTTTCTGACTTGATAAATCCACTGCCAATTGACAATTCTTCCTGAAGGAGAATTTTCTACACTAACAAATCTAAATTGATCATTTTTAAATACTAATGGATAATCTTCATCATCAGTATCTATCCTGACTCCTTGTGGACTTTTTATCCACCCTTTATCTAAAGGGCTAAGAAACCCTATACGTGGCATAAAAACATGTAATATAAATAAAGCCAGAAATCCAATCAAAACAAAAATTAGGGTTTTCTTAGTATAAACTTTAATATTAGAATTATTATTCTTTTTAACTTTTATATCACTATTTTCATTTTCCATAATACTCATCTCCTTAATAATTAATGGTAACCAATAATATTATCAGTTTTTAAATCAATTTTTTATTCAATATATTATAATCTTAAACTACTATAAATAATATTTACTTTGTCGATATTTAATTTTTATTACTAAATTCATTTTACAGTAAATGCTCTGAGTCTAAATCCTTCAACTAGATTCTCTCTTGTTACCTTCCAGGTTACCTTATTTTCATCATAAGTACTTGTATTGGCCATATCTATTTTTTTTGGCAGTTCTACATTTATTGTAAACATTACATCATTGATATTATCCTGATTATAATCACTTACTAAAGATGGTATTATCATTTCAAAATTATATATTCCATCTTCTTTAGTAAATTCAATGTTTTCCATTTCATTAATGTTATAACTTCCATTGCTTTCAAACTCATAGATTAAATAATCAGAATAGTTTTTAGTTACCTGTTTTTCTTCAATACTATAGTTGTTTTGTATTTCTGGAAAGCTATTTATCAATCCCCACATAGCAACATTCATCTCATCTCCTGCCATTATTTTATCGGCTTGAGCTATAAATCTAATATTTGTCTGTCCATTTTCGTCGATAATAAATGATGTTTCTGAGTCATAACAACCTGTAAGCATAAATAGTAGGCTTAATAAAATTAGTGTTAAAGCAATTTTTTTCTTAATTCTAATCTCCCCCTTGACTAATTATTGATATTGAGCATCATTTAAATCCCAATAAACTTCTGTATCTTCGAGTAAATAATTATTTTCTGCATAATCAAATGCAGTTTTCTCATTTGAATCTTTTAGTGATCCATCAGCACCTTGAGAAAGTAAAAATTTTATTATTTCTTGATTACTTTCAGCTGCAGCAACCATTAAAGGAGTTTTTCCTTCAGCATTTTCTCTAATATTTATTTTAGCACCAGCATTAATTATAGATTTGATATTTTTCAATTTCCCATAATTTTTTAATACATGGAATAGTACTGTTTGATTTTGTTCATATTTTTGGTTAATATCAAACCCATCTTTTGTTAAAATATAATTTAATATTTCAGGATTTTCATTATAAGAAGCACCAATTAATACATCTTCACCATTTTTTGTTCTAGACTTAATATTTGCACCTTTATCTATTAATAGCTTGAAAACATCTAGATCGGAATGGTTAGCAGAAGCAAAATGTATTGGTGTAACGCCATCAATATTTCTAGAATTAATTTTAGCTCCTTTATTTAGTAATTTTTTAATAATCTTAATATCATAGTCACTAGCTAATGCTATCATTAGAGGAGTATAACCATCTTCATCTCTAATATTTACTCTAACATCTTTTTCTAATAATTCTTTAAATAATTCTTTATCATCTGCTTCTAATGCATCTAATAAATTAGAATCTTTTCTAATTTGACTTTCAATTATTTCAACTATTTTTTTATTTTCATTATATTCTTTTGCTGTTTCTAAAGCTGACTTTAAATAATTTTTTCGCTTTTCCCTTTCCATATAGAAACTTTCATCTATTATTAATTTCATTATCTCTTCATTTTCATTATTAGCAGCTCTTTCAAATACAGTTCCCCCCCATTTATCGGTCGCTTCTAAATTAGAACCTCGATCTATCAAATAGCTAACAACCTCAGGATTATTATTTCTTCCAGCAGCTAGCATTAATGCTGTATTGTAATGATAATCATTTACAGTCGTTTCCATTCCTGCATTAACTAAAATTTTCATAACTTCTAAGTTTTCATTCTCGGCTGCAAATAATGCTAATGGTGCTTCATTAACACCTTTTGCCTTAACATCAACTCCATTTTTTAAAAGCACTTTTATAATTTCAGGATTACTATTATATTCAGCCGCATACATTAAAGGGGTTTTCCCCATTGAATTCTTAATATTAACATCTGCGCCTTCATTTAATAAAAGATTAACTACTTCAAGGTTATTATTATATTTAACTGCATTCATTAATGGTGTAACTCCATCTTCATTTTTTGTATTAATATCAATATTCGTTTCATTAATAACTTTTTTTATTTCATCAACAGCACCATCTTTTACCACTTCATGTAAAGAACTAGCTAAAGTTGTAGTAGAAAACATTAATAAAAAACTAATAATTAATATAAAAAGCAAATTTATCCTTTTCATTACTAAAATTTCTCCTTCCATAATATCAGTTTGTCGATAATTGTTATTTCTTGTAGAATAATTTAGAAAAAATAACTTTTTTTTCCTTAATAACTAATTTCGATATAAGTTAAATATTACCTTTATTTTTTTAATCTAATTCTAATTTTTTGCTCTCTTTGCCGTGACCTCCTTAAGATCTTTACCACAATAAGGACAAGTCCATTTTTTCTTAGAGGCGCTGTAACTTTTCCCTTTACAACAAGGACATTTCTTTACATAAGCCAAATTAACCATCTCCTGTAAATATAAATTTTTTAAAATCATCTTAATTTACCTTTTATTATTTTTAATAAGAGGCAGGACTTATCCCACCTCTTGTGTGCTATATTTATCCAACATTTACTGCTATATTTTTAAAATTATCAATATCATAATGTGAATCCGCTGGAAAGATAATTGATTTTAATCTGGAAATACAGTTGATTTTAATTATTTTACTTTCATCTAAAGAAGAAGTTACTGGAATTTCTCCTTCCTCGCAATTGCTCAAAGAAATAACAAGGTAAAGTCCTTTATTATAGTGATAAATAAAATGTTGCTCATTAAAAATTTTTTCTCTTTTATCTAAATTAGCTGCGTAATAGTCCTCTCCGTTTAATTCAAATTTTATGATGTTATAATACCTTTCAATACTTTGAATCTCTTTACGGCTAAAACTACGCTCTACACCGTATAAATAGCCAGAGTGGTCAGGATCATACATATACTCTTCAGAAAAATCACCATTTAGTTTTGCTTCATGATAATTATAGTCAGACCAGTTAAGCCTATTAAGCTGTAAATAGAAGTTATCTAATTCCTTTAAATGATACTTTCTTATTCTAGTCTGCCAGCTGTAAACCCTCTCAAACTTATCAGTAAAAGAATTGAGATAGATATAACCTAAATCATGATTTCTTTCCAGAGTAATATTAATAAGCATCATCCTCCTGTCGTATTATTGATAATTAATTTCTAATGTAATAATAACAAATTAGGGTAGACAGTATACGTCTACCTCAATGATTTTTTGATTTATTTATGATTATAATATACTAAAAAGCCAGCACAGTTTGCAGTAATGACTCTAAATTAGAAATTTAAGTAGTTTATGATTATTAAATTTTTATAGTAATCCATATTCAAATTAACTCGGAAAGTATTCTTTCTATATTAATAATATATGGTTATTTTTTTCTTCGAATCGTTTCCAGCAATATTATTTTCCCACAGTTGCCAGCATTACCGAAAACGGAGCATTATTCTAGCCAGCATTTCTGCAGTGCCGGCATTATAGTTTTTTCATTTCTGAGACAAAAAAAAGACCTATGCTCATTTTTCTTAAGCATAGGTTATTACTATTATGTAAAATAATTTTATTGATAGATTTACAAATAAAAAATCTTCTTTGTACTTGAACATCATTAATCTTGAATTAATGCTTTAAAGCTGTATTTCGTCAAACCCATGTTATGCGAATTTGGATTATTTGAAAAATATCATAAGTGACATATAAATTGTTTTTAGTTTAAAATTAAAATATTTATTTTGAATTATTAGGATTTAATTGGTCAGCATGATTATCTTGTGCAGATTTATATGCATCATTGTTTTGACTTAAATCGGTATTATTTGAATTAAGTTGATCAGCATGATGATCTTGGTTTGCTTGATTATCTTTATCCATTTTTATCAACTCCCATCTTCAAAAAATTACATGCCACTCATGAAATTTATTTTTAATATATTCTAAAAAAGTTCATTTACCTTATGTTAATATGGAAATATTATTATAATTTTCTGTTTAATTAACTTTATTCCAATTTCGCATAACGTTCCGCAGGTTTACGAAGTCCATTAGACTTAGATAGCTCTTATCTTAGTCTGATGGATTTGGATGCAGCGACTAAGGAAAGAAACCGTAAACCTTGCAGTTATGAGCTGTAAACCTCTTCTTTTTCTCTTATCTTTTTATATATTTTTATTATATTTTCATATGAATCTGATATTTTATTTGGCATAGATTGAATGATCTTACTATAAACTTTTTCAGAATCAATTAAATTTCTTAATAAATCGTGCCAAATATTTTCTACTCCCTAGATTTATGATAGGCAGGATTATTAGGATTACCTATTACTCCTTGATTATCTAAATCTTTTTTATAGGCAGGATTGTTAGGATTTTTAACAATAGCTCTCTGATCATTAGCAGATTGCTTATTGGCCATTATAGCACCTCCTTTTTTAAAGAATTTATTATGTCTTCTTGTTCTTTAAGAGAAAAGTTTTTTTGAAAATGATTTTTAAAAATATTATTTTCATTTTGACTACTTAATATTAAAATTTCAGCAGGAGGATCATTTTTTATTTTTTTTGACCATTCTTTAGCATATTCATTGTATTTATTGGTGTCTGTTCTTAAATATACTTGGAGGATAAATAAATCTGGAATTAGTCCAGCAAAATTTTGTTTAATGTCTTCTATAATTTCATCAAATAATATTTTGATCTTATCATCATTAAATATAGAATCATCTAAGTTATTTTTGGAAAGTGTGTATAGCATAATTGTTATTAAATTTTTTTTGCTTTTTTTACTGCCTTCCCAAAACTTATAAGCTTTTAGTAAAATTATGAAAAAGTCTTTGTTAACATTTATTTCTTCTGAAGACCTATTTTTATTCTTTAAAAGAAATATGAATGCTTTTAAGTAATAAGCCTTACCATTATCAGGAGATTCTTTTAAAACACCATCTATGATCTCTTCTGCTAAATCAAAAGATCCTAACTGTACGTAATAGTTAGCTTTTTTTAAATCATCTTCAAACCCTAAAGCTGTTTCTTTAATATCTGCAATTAATTTTATAATACTTATATCTTTAACATCTGGAGAAAGTACCTCTGTATTTGGATTAAACTCATCTGATAAAATTTTACCTTTAACTGAATCTAAATTTTTAACAGAATAATATAACTTTTTATAAAGTACTTCCAATTCTTTTTTAGAATTTTTAAATTTACTTTCTATGTATTCCTTTTTCTCTTTGTTGTGCAAAATATTAAATGCTGTCTTACGACTGCAACCAAGCATTTTTTTAATAGATATTAGATTTTCTAATATTATCCCAGTTTCTTTTTTTAACTGATAGGAATAAACAGAATTCCCTTTATTACTAATTTTGGTTTGATTTTTCTTTCTTAAATTCGAAGGAATATAATCAGGTTTGTCTCTATCAAAAGAATCTTTTAAAAAACCATGTGCCAAAGTTCTTCTTGGATCATCATTTTCTATAGGGCCGTATATATCTTCAAGAACTTCTCTTACCTTAAACCATTCTTCCATTTTTTGATCACCTCACCTATAATTATAAATGTGTGTAATACACAAACAAGAAATTCTTTTAAAAAATATTTTATTTATAAGAAAATTCTGATTCTAATATAAAAAAATCACTAAATTTTTAGTTTATGAATAAAATAGCAAAAAAATAATATGTTGAATATATTGTAACTTTTAACAATGTATTTAACACTAAAATTCCAGTAACTTTCAAAAAATCAATTATTTTTTATCCCAAATAAAATTTAAAAAGTCGAGAAGAATATTTCTCAGTCAAGGTAGGTTTTAATAAAGTTTAGAGACATTAATTGCCCCCAAAAAGCCAGCTTTTAGAGCTTACTTGGCATAAAAAGCCAGCAAGAAAATTAATCATTTTCTGCTGACTTATTGTAAGCATTTATTTCTTTTTTTCTCGCTTCATTTTGGTAGACACTTGTTGAATTTATTTTATGTATTTAGCTTATTTTTTAAGTTTATAAAGTCATTTAGAGCATGATAACAAGTTAATTTAGTTTTTTGTCTTCATTGTCTACTTTTTTGAAACAAAAAAACCACAGTCATGCCGCCAATCAGGATCAGGTTCTATATCACAGGTGCATCCGCCTACAGGACCACAATTATCACGAGCTCCACAGCCATCACCCATAAAAACATCAGAAGATGACTTTGAAAAGGATTCAAATAACTGAAGCCTTTTCTTTTTCTTATCTTTTTTCCTGGTTTCTATTACTGTCGACATAGTCTCACCTCCATTCAAGAATGATTAATTATATTAAGTATTAAGAAATTTTTTTATTTGATTGAAAATCAACTCTTTTCTTATTACCTTCATATTATTACAATAGTTATCCAGCTTATTTTCCGCTTTATCACTGTCCAGAAAAACAGCAGGACAAAAATGTGTTTCACATATTTCTCTTGATATACATGATTTGCACTTACTATTGTACATTTTTAACTTTTCTATAGCTTTTAATATTTTGGAATTATCAATATCATCAATCATAGGTTTCCTAAGCCATCTCTCATCATCAGCTTTATATATGCCTTCCTGAACTCTATGACAGAAAGACAAATCACCACCAGGAAGAACAGTTATTTTATAATCAGGAATAAATAAACCAGCACAATAAGAATTGGAGTCATAGGTTGTGCTATTAATAAGTATAGTCCTGTTATAAACGTTAACACTCTGATGATCTTTTTTCCAATTTATTAATTCTCTGCAAGACTCAGTTATAAGTTTTAATTCTTCCACAGTTAGTTTTTTATAAAAAATATCACTGTCAAAATTTATGGAAAAAGCTCTAAACTGTTGTTTATAAAAATAATCAGCTATTTCTGCTAAAAACTCTGTATTGTTTTTTATAGCATCCAAAGTTACAACACTTAGTAATGAAATTTTAAGATCGCTTTTTCTAAATCTCTTTGCATTAGCAAGTGTTCTGGAATAAAAATCTTTAAATAAATATAAATTTTGCTGTAAATCAGCTTGCTCTAATGATCCATCAAGTGAAAGTGCCACTGAAAAATTATTATCAATTAAAAAATTACAGACTTTTTTTGAAAAAACTCCATTGGTAGTTATCATAAAAGATACATTATCACTATCACTGAAATAATCTACAGTTTTTTCAATAAATTCAAAATTTAAAGTAGGTTCACCACCACCGGTAAATGTGATATTTATCTCTTCATAATCTCTTTCTCGAACTCTATCATAAAGGGGTTTAATATCTTCAAATTTTAAATCTTCATTCTCATCTCTATCAAATTTAGAATAACAGTATTTACAGTCCAGCTGACAATTATTAGTAGGGACAGTAGTAATAAATAATTTGTCTTTGAGATGTTGCTCCAGATTAACTTCTTCTCTCTCTAAAACATATAAAGAAGGTTTATCATTATTAGTTTCTATAAATTCAACTCTATTATTTTTATCATTATAGTACATAAGTCTGTCATTTACATTAATTTTAAATATGTCGTGTTCTTTTAAATAATCTACATTCATTTCTACACCTCAATTTGATTAATATTTACTGCCATCATAGTTTCCTCTTCTTTTTTCCTGTCATAAGAAGGTATCAAGTAAAAATTGACCTTCAAACCTGATGATAATTGCCTGTTATTACCACTAAAGTTTTTGGCCTTAAAATAATATTCTTCCCCTCCTTCTTCCCTGATAAAACCAGCCCTACCATCTGCTATAATATTGACTACTTCTCCACTTTTTAAAGGCATTTCTTTGTATTTTTCTTTCTCCCAATACTTTTTCAATTTTTGGTAAAGATTATAAGCTGATAAATCTATCTCTTTTAACTCATACTTATTTATCATATATTTAGTTTCTCCAGATACTGACCATTCATTTTCTTCTTTGATCTTGAGTAATAGGCAAAGGTGCTCTCTGGCTATCTCAGTTTCACTTTCATAAAGTATTTTTGACATTAATTTGTATAGATTAACTTTAACCTTATATTTACCATCATTTAGTGCAGCATTCAGAGCATAAGATTTTGCTTCAGAATATTTTTCCTGCTGGAAAAGCAATCTGGCTATATAGTATTGAATATACCATTCCCGTTTATATTTCAGAAGTTCTTTCAATTCTGAGATAGATTCATCCTGATAGCCAATCTCACCTTTGGACCATGCCTTTCTATATCTCAACCAGAATTGATTGTCATTTGTAAAATTTGTTATATTGTTTAACCCTTCCTCACTAATAGCTAAGCAGTCCTCATACCGCTCCATTTTTGATAAAGCCTTACTCTTAGCCAGATACCATTTCTCCAACTTTGAAGAAAATCTTTTATTTAGATTATCTTCTGGCAGATTGTTTTTAACAAGTCTATCCAACAAGTCATTTATTTGTTCAGGATTCCTGTTCTTTTTAAAGAGATACCTTACTACAGTAAAAACAGTCTGGGTATATGCTGAATACTTTTCCTGCTCAGTTATTTTTAAAATATATCTTGCAGACTGAAGAAATTCATTTTCATCTACTACATCTTCAGGATCTATTTTCATTTTTAAATCATAAATAGCCCAGCCCAGGATATTATTGTTATACCTAAAATCAGGATCAATCTTATATACTTTTTTTGCTATCTCTAGTGCCTTGAGATTGTTTCCAAGTTTCCGGAGACAGTATCCATAACCCCAGCCGTCCCATTTATCAATCTGAGGGGATGTTCTATCTATAATTTCCTGATAACAGTCTTTAGCTTCTCTGTAATTATTATTTTGCCTGTAGTCCTTTGCCTGTTGTCTTAATTTTTCTATATCATCCATTATCTCTTCCCTCCAAAATTAAATATAATGCTTCCAGTCTGTCAAACTGATATCTATAATCTTCTATTTCTTTCCCTTGTAACAGTTCTCCTACTATTTTTTTAATAGTTAAAGACTCCAGTTCTACTATCACCTTTTTTAGCTGCTCTGCCAATTCTATAAAATCAAAATGGCAATTTCTGTATTTTTTCAAACTATTATAAATTTTTTCTGTTCTTTTCAAACTACTTTTATCTTGACTCCCATCTTCAGTTTTCATGATAATATTTTCAATTTTTACTTCTTTTTTAACTAATTCATTTTCTCTTTTTCTTTTTTCACTATTCTCATTACCTACCTTAATTTTTTTTTGAGGATATTGGTTGAGGCTCTCATCCCAGTACTTTTTAAACCTGTCCACAGTTGAATTATCTTTCAATTCATGAACACCTAAAGTATATCTATCCTTCTTCGGTTTATAATAGACAATAAGGTTTCCACAGTCTTTATTGTCCAGGAAAACACGAAGTTTACACATATAATCCCGCACCATAGAAATTTCGGCTTTTACTCCCTTTTTCTCCATTGTTTTAATATATTTTTCAGTTCTCTGAGTTGTTTCCTTTTCACATTTATATGTCATATTAATTACCCCGTTATATTTTTTCAGCCTGATAATAATTCCAGCACAACATATTGAAGAGGAGCCTAGAAAATTCATTTTTTCCTTTATTAATCTTAAGTTCATTAAAGGCATCCACAAGATAGTCCTGATTGGATAATATCTTCACGTTTAAACGATTATTGTTTAACAAAGAAATAACTCTGTCATTTAGTGTATTAAAAATAAATTGATTCTGATCACCTATTATATCTGACTCTATTTGTATTTTATCATTTAAATTTAAAATAATTTTTTGTCCCTTTATCAATACTTTTAATTCCAAATCATATCTTTTCTCATACTTTACCATCTGGTCACTGATACCTGAAAATAGAGATGGTTTAAAGTAGTTTTTACCAAGTAAATATCCAGTTATCATTTCAGCTATTTGTTTGTCAATCAGAGAGGCATAAAACTGTGTATTATAACTTTTCATACACAAATAACAGCCGTTATTACAACTGCACCTACGAAGATTTTTATCTGCTATTGTAATTAACTCTTCAAATTTATTAAAAATCAACTCAAAGGGTACATTCCCATTACCAATATAATCATAAAATAGTGCAAAGACCTTCTCTTCACGAAGTGATTCATCCTCTGATCGTGGAATAATATCAATTAGAACTTTTATACCTGATTCATCCAAACCAAATTCATCCTTAACAGTCCGATCCAGTAAAGATATAAAACTAACATAATAACTTTCATCAGAAAAAATTTTTTTATCAAATTCAAAAACCAGAGCCTCTCTTTTCATTTTAAAATCTAGAATATATGGTCTATTGTTATCTTTAAATAAATCTTCATCACTATAATTTACTACACCATAATTTATATAGGAGATATCCACTTCGGGATAATAATTTACTTCAAATATTTTCTTTTTCAGTGTAAACTTATTTACCATGTGGCTATCATCATAATTAAAGAACTCTGCTCTTCGATATCTTTTATCTTCCCTACTACTGGAAAGATAGTTTTCCTTCTTTTCGGCTAAAAAAGATTGATAGGAACGTTTATCATGGTATTCTCCTTTCACAACAGAATAATTTCCATCATCGAGAATTCTATATTCACTACCGGCAATAGATACTGTATTGCCCGGACAGAACTTGTAATAGGCCTGTTCAGGACTCCTGACTGATAAGGCCTCTATACCAGATACATCTTCTGGAGCCACTGTTTCAGCTAATTTCACTCCACCTGGAATACCTGTTCTTTTTTTTAGATGGTCTTCGACAACTGCCCGGTCATAGACAGTTATCTCTTCCCTAGAAAAATTATAATCAGGGAAGAAATTATGTTGATAGAGATATTCAGTAAAGTTCCTTAATGACCTGTTTTTTCTGCTGTTACTATCATTTCTTTCATATCTCCTCTTTATTTCAATGAATTTTTCCAGAAATTTATGATAAAGATAAGTTTTATTCTCTTTACTCCCAGGAAAGATTGCATTCACCTTAGGTAATATTTTATCTATTTCATAGCGATAATTATCGATGAAATGAACCAGTTGCTTTCTGCTTTCCAGATAATTTACCAAAATAAAAACATTTATATGTTTCTCTATTATAGCTCTATTTCCCGGATCAAAAGTAGGTGCAATTATCAGTCCATCAATCATCCTGGAGGGATTGTTGTAATAATATTGATCATGGCTTTTACTTTCATAACAAAAGGTAATTATCACAGCAAAGTTTCCTCTGGAACCCCTACCAGCCCTTCCAGCTCGCTGAGCATAATTGGAAGGTAAAGGGGGAACCCCTATCATAAGTACATTTTTTAAATTACCAATATCTATTCCCATTTCCAGTGTAGGTGTGGAAATCAAAAAGTTTATATCCCCACTGCGGAATTTTTCTTCAATCTCTCTTCTCTGGCAGGATTTGACTTCAGAACTATGTAAGCCGGTGAAAAAAAGATATCTCTGCCTGATCTCCTCATAACTTCTATACTCAGGTTCTGGTAGATTAAAAACCAGGTAGTCCGGGTTCAAATAATAATGTTCCCGCTCAATAGAAACTTTTCTTTTTTTGATAATCCCCTGAGAATAAAGTCTAGAGATTGTTTTTTTGACCTCAGCTGCTTTATATTTATTGATAAATTTTTTATATTTTCTACCCTCCTGACCAAGAGAGATTCCCTGATATAGAAAACTACTGTCCTGACAATCACTGTGACTATCAAAATATATCCCTTTATGGCTTATGACTCTTTCTTTATGTAATGATAAATATTTGGTGTTTACTATTTTAAGTTTATCCAAGTCTTTGTATATTGCTCTTTCACTAATAAATATCTTGATAAGCTCTGCAGCAATGTCTGAATAATCCTCAAGGTCATCCTTAAATTGGATGTTTCTTTCATTGATAAACAATTCCTGAGTAGAAATTAATCTGTAAAGCCAGTAGTTAAGGTCATTAATAAGCTGATGTTCCATTTCTGTTTTAGCATTTTTCTCTATGTTCTTCTTAATTATCTCAACAGCTTCTCCAAGACTTAATCTGTCATTACGAAAATTATAGAGCTTCAGTAATTCTTTAAAAAAATCACTTACAAATTCATCCCGTAAAGTCATGGTATAACGTGATGCCTTTTCCTTATTATCGATAAAGGCTATAAGTTTCTTATTATCTTCAGGTGAGTTTCCTAGATAATCCTGTATTAATATATATAGATATTTATATTTTCGAAACTGTGGTGATAGGGGTATCAGCCTCTTATAAACCTCTTCCTGATTATTTTCAAGATATTCCAGATTGAGTTCTCCGTCTCGCTTATACTGCAGATATATTTCTGCATCAGTTTGCAGTATATTGGAATCAAGGCTAAAACTGAGAATCTGTCTCTCCTTTCCAGCAGAATCGATATTATCTATCATATCATCACTAGAAGAGAGCGAAACATAATATGTTATATTCGGATCATCTGATTCACCTTTCAATTTTGGCCGGAGATATCTTCCACTTGCTTTTCCGATACAGTGAGAAATATTATCACCATCAACATAAAAAAGTGGTGTACCACATTCAGTACAGACAGTTTCAATACCAGAGTGATAAGTTTTACATCTAATACACCTTTTCAGAGAACCACCGATATTCTGGAGAAAAAGGTGAACTCTTATGTCCAGAAAGTCCTGATCTTCTCTGATAAAATTAAGGAAAGTCACTGCTGTTAGAAAAGAGCGCGCTAACTCTGCCGCCTTTTCTTCAGAACATCTTCCCATCCTTATTTTCTGAAAATGATTAATGATAATATCTACAAAATCATTAAAACATATGGAGCCATCATTCAGAATCTTTGAAATTTGAACCAGTAAACCATTCCCCTTAAATTTCTCTACCAAGTCATTAATCATCGTATCTGTTATCTCTTCTTTACTGAAATACTCTTGATCACCATAGACCAATGCATGGACTTTTCCTATACCCGTTTCAAAATCTACAACCCGTTCCCAAGAATAATTTATACTTTTCTGATAATCTGGTATTCCCATATTTGTCAAACTATTTTCTCTATATGTAGCCTCAATCATTCTGTAAGAATCTACATCAAAGAATTGTTTTATAAAGTCATCAAGACCCTCTTCATGTGAATATGCATCTATCTCATCACTAGTTCTGGCCAGGGTAGCACTTGATGCTATTTGAACTATTTCATTTCTGATTATGTATTTTAGTCTGGTCAATAAATATTTTAAGTGGGTAGCTTTATTCCCCCGGTATGTGTGAACCTCATCTATAACCAGATATTTTAAAAGCCCGACCTCTTTAAACATTCCTATAGAACTACTTCTACTTATCAGTCTTTCCAGCATCACATAATTGGTAATTAAAATATCAGGCGGGTTTTCCAGAATTTCATCTCTGTAGACAAGATGATTTTCAGATAATCTCTTTGCTATCTCTTTACTAGAGTTCTGTGGAGTATTACCTGTAAAACTACCGAAAGTAATACCGGTGTTTTCAGTATAATTGACAATACGCTCCAACTGATCATTGGCCAGAGCATTCATAGGATATACAATTAAAGCCTTTATTCCTTCACCCCTATTTCTGAGACAGTAATCCATAATGGGAATCAGAAAAGACTCTGTTTTACCACTCCCAGTGCCAGTTGATACAATCGTTGTATTTTGCTCAAGAATACTCTCAATTGCCTGTTCCTGATGATAATATAGACCATAATCATTGATTACTGAGAACATCTGACACAGCTTCTGGGATAGATCATTAATAGTACAGAATTCAGAAAAACTGTAATGGCCGGATTTATATTTTTTATTGAGTGAAATAAAGACCCGATTATCCATCTTGATGTTCTCTACAATCTGCCTAATACTACTTTCAGAAAGAGAATTTTCCTTCAGAGATTTCTTCAATTCATTTCTGTAATTTTCTATCAATTCAAATGTATTTTTAATAGGGTTTCTAAATATACTATTCAAGATAATCACCTTTCTGAACTACTGCTGTGTATACACAACCACTGCAAAACAAAGAACAGGTTCATTTTTTTACAAGGTCACTTTAAAATATTCTGTTGAGACTTGAATTTATTCAATTCTATACAATTTATATACTATCTTAAAATCATCTTTTTACTCATAATGATTGACAATAAGATAAAAATAATGTTTCTTTCACCAGATTAACTTTACTCAATGAATTATATTTAATTTCAAAGAAATAATTCATTGGTAATAAATACTTTGATTTTATTTATATTTTTTTATAACTTATTTGAACTAAAAATTGAATTATACTACATTAATTTCTTGTTGAAATTCCAAATCCAAAACTTCGCTTGAGATTCTTCATTAAGACCTAACTTTAGATAATTATATTCTTGGTTAATATCATTAATAAATGTTTCTGGGTATCTATCTTTATTAACGCTATTTAATCCTTTTTCAAAAATACTAACTCCTTCTTGATATCTATCCTTCCAGTTATCTAAATATAATTCAGGATTTTCTATTAAATATTGAGGTAAATTATTAATATTTTTTTGGATAACATTAATTATTTCTAATATTTTAAAATTTAATTTAGCTCTTTCAGCAGAAGTAGAATTTCTACTGTTTATTTTCCAGGCCAAAGCAATAGTACCTTGAGCTAACCTTCTATAACCATCAATAAAATCAGGATCTAATTCAATTGCTTTTTTCCATAAAAATATTTTATCCCCAATATATTTAACATCTTTAAATAAGGATTTACTAATAATTAATTGTGGACTTTTGGGAAATTCTAAAATTAATTCATCTACATAATTCTCTGCTTCTTTATTATTAATTTGATTATTTGTATGTAAATATATAATTTCATCAAGCCTCTTAACTCCATTATCTCCTAAATATATATCAAAATATTTATTTTTATTAAAAATTTTCTCAGCAGATTCATTAGTAAATTCTCTGTCTAATTTTTTTCCATTTTTCTTGTTAGAGATTTCATTCAATCCTATATTAACTCCATATGAATAACTTCCGCCGCCAGTTATTTTTTTCACTCTACATTCTAATTTTTTTCCTGAATCTATTAGAGAAGCTAAATCTTTGGCCAGCTCTTTTTTAATATATCCAATCTGTTCTTTGCCAGCATATACTGCTACTGCATTTTTATCATACTTATTGTTTACTTCTCTGATTAAATCTAGTTTTTGATTTATCTGCAGATGATTTTTTATTATATATTGTCTATTATTATATGTAACACCAACAACTTTAGTATATAGATTTTTAAATTTAGTGTTTTTAAATATATTTTTATTTTTGTTATTTTTTAGTGCTTCTTTATAATTGTCTTTTTTATTATTTTTATCTTCAGTCTTTTTATTACCATCAGACTCTACATCATTATCATTACTAATAATTTTCACATCAGCTCCATCATAAAAGAAGAAATCTTCATCTCCTATTGAAAAATCAAGATTTCCATCTTCTCTTAAAGTCATCTCTCTTTTATCACCCTTTCTAAACTCTACAGTCATGTTTGATACCTCAGCCTCTAAGTCCTTAATAAATTTAACCATCACTTCGTTATTTTGTATTTTATTTTTAAAAGTTTCTTTATAATTTTTCTTTTTATCTTCAGTCTTTTTATTACCATTAGACTCTACATCATTACTAATAATTTTCACCTCAACTCCATCATAAAAAAAGAACACTTCATCTCCATATAAAAAATCAAGGCTGCCATCTTCTCTTAAAGTCATTTCTCTTTTATCACCCTTCTTAAACAACTCTACAGGCATGTTTGATACAGTAACATTTAAGTCTTTAATAAATTCAACCATCACTTTGTTATTTTGTATTTTGTTTTCCTCCTTATTTTTATTAGTTTTCTTAGTATAATCTTTCTTACTAAAATTCATACTTGAATCAATATTTTTCTTTTTTGACTCAATTTTTTTGCTATTATTAGTACTTTTAGAAGTATAATCATTGTTACTATTATCTTTTTCTCTAAAAAATAAAAAATATATTATTATTATTAAAATAATAAAATCTATAGTTAGTATAACCTCCAATTTTAGAATTTAAAAAATTTATCATTTAATAGAGTAAACAATCATCATTCTATGTAAAAATATTTTTTAGTTTATATTTATAATTTAATTATCTTTTATTATTTTTAAGTTGTTTTATAAAGTTATAATTATTAATCTTCAGTCAATCTCATCACTTTTATTTTATAAGAACCATTAACACCTTAATTTATTTGATAAATTTTTCTTATTATAATATATTTCAATAAACAATAAAATTTTCCTTTATTTTTTATATAATTACAATTGAATTTATTATTCTTTGCTATTTTACTTACTATTTCAAAAATACACGGTCGAGCTCCGTCCCCCAGTAACGACAAAAAAATAAATAAAAATAATTCTTTTAAAATCTTGCAAATAATCTTAGTATTAGCTATAATATTATACAATAATATATATTTATTGAATTTAAGAATAATTCCAAAATATTAAGTTTAATATTTGAACTAATTTTTATAATATAAAATGATAAAATTTCAGGCGACGCTCGTCGCCGAGTAACCGCCAAAATATAAATAATAATTAAATACATATCACTACAAAAAAAGAAACGGACTGAATGATTTCTCATACAGTCCATTACAAGTTAATATATTTTACTATTAAAGAATGCTCATTAATAAATTGCTTAAACGAATCCCACCTTCGGCACCATTACTTTTTATATGATATTAGATTTTATCAACTTTTCCTTATAGTCACCGTCATGCCAGCGATTATGGAAGGTTTATTTTTTTATTTGTATTAGTTTTTATCAGCTAGTTTTAAATTTATTGGCATTTTTTTAGCACTTAAATGGTACCTAGTTCCGAATCGAATTTATTAATTCAAGTTTGAAAATAATATAGAGTATTAACTTAAAAAATAAATAGTTTAAGTAACTCTATTTGGATTTGAATATACGTCCTAGGAGGGAGTATATTCAAAAACCTGGTTTTTTATGATTTGATTTACCATTTTCAAAATTCTAAAAATTATCTTTAACTCCAAGATCAATTTGGGTTAAATTTACTTCGTTAGTGTAGTTAATATCTTCGTATTCCCAACCTTTCCATTCTCCATCATACCAGTACTGGTTTTGAGTTCCTTCCATAGTATCAGACTTAGTAGTTTGACCTTCTAGGAATAAGCTCCAAGAGTCATTGATGTTGTAATTAGCTTTTAAACTAGCAATCACCATGCTCCCGTCTGCTTCCGAAGTATTTAACTTATAACGCATTTTGTGGTCGTCTTCATCTTCCACGCTTGCGATTGGGGAATATTTAGCAGTTAATCCTAACTCAAATTTCCCTTTCTCATACTTCATAACTCCGCCTATGTACGGCATAGAGTATTTTGTGTTGTAAGTTATACCTACCCCGTCGTACAATAGTGGATATTGACTAGTATCTATAGCTTCATCCCAGAATAAAGTTCGTGGGTCATAGGCAACGAAATCGTATTCATCGTATCTGTATCCTCCAAGGAAAGATACTTTTGTTGCTCCAGCTTTATACCATTCGCTTTGCATATTTAAATCAAAACTTTGCCCTTTGGCTTCATTCGTGGCATCCCCAATAGTGTCAATTGTCCTATCTGAGTTATAGTCTAAGTCCGTCATTCTATCATCTGTTGCTTTTTCATTTAAAATTTTGCTTCCTTTGAAGTTTGTTCTAATCCCAAAAACATCTTGACCATACTCCAAAGTTACTACCTTGTTGACTAATGGGAAAGTCAATACGCTAGACCCCCAGTCTCCAAAATAAGTTCTACAATTGGAACAGATAGCCCAACCTGGTTTTTAGGTAATGTCCAAATAAAAATCCTTAAAAAGGTTGACAATCCAAATATTAATTAATAATTGTTCACTTTAATAATAGCCAGAAATACTACTATTTTTTATTTGATTATTTTTTTAAAAAGTGATAAAATTAATATATGTTAAAGATATCCGCACTTATTAATAAGTGTGATGTATTTTAACAAAAGGGTGATTTGATGCAAAAAGAATATAAAAGAATTAAAAAGATATTCAAGGAAAATGGAGGTTATGCAAGGACTAAAGATATAATCGAAGCCGGGATTCATATTCGTTATCTTTATCAATTAGTGGAGGAAAAAACTATAGAAAAAATAAAAAGGGGTTTGTATCATTGGAATACTGATGAATTTAGTAATAGAGAAGAATTAATTAAAGTAACTAAAATTGTTCCTAAAGGTGTAGTATGTCTTTTGTCTGCTCTTGATTATTACGAAGTAACAACTCAAAATCCCTGGGAGTATTATATAGCTATTCATAGAGATGATCATAAACCTGTTCTGCCAGATTATCCTCCGATTTCAATCTTTTATTTTTCTGACCAACAGTTTAAAGCAGGAATTGAAGAAGTTAAAATAAATGATAATACTATTAAAATATATAACCTTGAAAAGACTCTATGTGATTGTCTGCGATTAAGGAATAAAATAGGCATGGATGTAGTTAAAGAAGCCCTAAAGGAATATGTAACCAGACAGGATAGGAATATTAGTAAGCTACTTGAATATGCAGAGATTACTAATGTGCAGAATTTGATGCAAAAGTATCTGGAGGTTTTAGTATGAGTAAAAAGATTAAGAATATAGCTGCATCGGTAAAAGATAGATTATTGAATATAGCTAAAGAGGAAGGAATAAACTTTAATCAAAGATTATTGTACAGACTGTCAAAATCTAAATATAATTCGAACTTTTTACTAAAGGGTGGAGTTTTTATCTTATCTACTACGAGCTTTAAGACTAGACCTACGAAAGATATAGATTTTCTAGGCCAACATATTTCTAATGATCCCGAAAAAGTCAAAGATATATTCCAGGGGATCTGCCAAATTGAATACCAAGATGGAGTGACATTTGATCCTGCATCTATTACAGCAGAAATAATAACTGAAGAAACTAAATATGAAGGCATTAGAGTGAAGGTGCTTTCTTATTTAGGGACTGCAAAAAGAAGATTACAACTGGATATTGGATATGGAGATGTGATTGTTCCTGAACCACAAAATTTAGAATATCCCGGGCTACTAGATTTAGAAAGACCGATAATTCATTAGAATCGATAATTGCAGAGAAATTTGAAGCTATGCTTAGGTTATCGACAATTAATAGTAGAATGAAAGACTTTTATGATTTGTATGTAATCTCAAGTTTAAAATCATTTGATGGAAGAGTTCTTCAGGAAGCTATATCTTCTACATTAGAAAGAAGAGGAACTCCTTTAGAGGAGGATCCTATAATTTTCAAAAAATAGTTTGCAACTAATAAGCAACGATTAAGTAGGTGGAACGGATATTTAAATAGAATAGGGAAGAGTAAAGTTGTTTTCTTAAAAGTAATGATGAGGCTTGAAATGTTTTTATTACCTATTTATAAAAAGATTATTGAAGAAGAAGAGTTTTTTAAGTACTGGAATAGCAATCAATATAAATGGGACATCTGTTTATTTTAAGTTTCAATTTAATTCCTCCTAGAATAATAAAAACTGTCCATTGGACTATTACAAATTCATTCAAAAATCCGTAGGACAGTTTAAAAAGATTCATATGTTATTTTATCTTTATCATACCAATAAGTCAGCAAGTA